>Ga0193740_1000176_pt1 | contig 18888 bp, 21 predicted proteins | sample L2s1metaG_FD_145072 | JGI IMG/M metagenome (GOLD analysis project Ga0193740, IMG submission 145072) | Soil microbial communities from a riparian zone of the East river system, Colorado, United States - L2s1 | ecosystem: Environmental > Terrestrial > Soil > Riparian zone | place: USA: East River... | reverse complement strand
CTTTTTACCGGCAACTGTTTTACGCTTACCTTTTCTTGTACGGCTATTTGTCCTTGTACGCTGACCACGAACTGGCAATCCTTTACGATGACGCAAACCACGGTAGCAGGCGATATCAAGCAAACGCTTAATACTCATCTGAACTTCACTACGGAGAGCACCTTCCACTTTCAATTCTTCAGTAATAGTATTACGAATAGCGTTCAACTCTTCATCATTCCAATCGTTTACTTTCTTATTACGATCAATATTATTCTTATCCAGAATAAATTTCGCAGTAGAAGGACCAATACCATAGATATAGGTAAGTCCTATTTCTCCTCTTTTATTTTTTGGTAAGTCAACACCGGCAATACGAGCCATATTATTCTTTTAGTTTTTTGTTTTCTTTTTTTAAGTCCGAAAGTCAGCAAGTCTGAAAGACCGGAAGAATTTTCAAACATCAGGAAGTTCCATTCGGACTTGCCGACTTCCTGACTATGATTATCCTTGTCTTTGTTTGAAGCGAGGATTCTTTTTGTTAATAACATACAGCTTACCTTTGCGACGAACGATCTTGCAATCTGCACTGCGTTTCTTAATTGATGCTCTTACTTTCATTTCTTTAGCTTTTAGCTATTAGCTTTTAGCCTTTAGCGTTCTTTAAAAATTTATCTGTTCCATGCTAACAGCTAATCGCTGACAGCTAACAGCTTTTTACTTGTACCTAAAAATTATTCTTCCCCTTGTCAAATCATATGGACTCATTTCTACTCCTACTTTATCTCCTGGTAATATGCGGATATAGTTCATTCTCATTTTACCAGAGATCGTTGCCAGTATCTCATCCCATTTTTCCAGCTTTACCTTGAACATAGCATTTGATAGTGCCTCGATAATGGTACCGTCTTGCTTGATCAGGGCTTGTTTTGACATAGTTTTTTTGGGAGCGCAAAGATAAGAGTATCAATCTTAAAAATAAAAAAACCAGGATTTTTTTTCCCGGCTCTTTTTAAAGCAAATTTTATTGATCCAAAATACCTTTAAATCAGGCTCTCATGGCCGTTCTAAGGGGACTTTGGTCATTTGGGAATGGAGGTTCTGAAGTTCATGAACAGCAATAGGTACATGAAAATGGCGGTTATCCTCCCGATACCACATATCCAGTTTGGAAAAATCGCCGGATGTCGGGGTGACCAGCCTAAAGACCCCTTTTTTATATTTAATGGCGTTTCCATCAAGTGGCTCCTTCTCAAATCCAAATTTCATCAATTGAGACTCATCGAGGGCTACAGGGAAAATGTCCTGTGGGGCATACCAGAATTCCTGGATACCATTATCTATAAGCGCCATGTGCTCTTCGCCATTAGTTTGGACAACAGTTCCTTCACGCATCAGGCCCTCGTCATTTACCATTACAATATCGCCACGCTGCAATTGACCAAGTTTTACCATATAGCAAGATTTTAGTATCCGAATATAAAAAAGTTTGGATACCCGGAAAAGGATTTTTCTCAACTTCTTTTGCGATAGCTGATAATTGCCTCATCTATTAAATACCATGGCAAAACCATCCATAGCCAATAACTGATATTAATATCGTCAAGACTAGTAGATCTTACTACCATTCGCATTCCATCCCATGAATCCAAAACGGCAGGAGTTCGCCAATATTTTTGCTAAGCTCAAAATTTTTTGCAGCATTTAAATTACCTTCATTGTCTAAGAACAACATTAATCATAAACCTTAATTAAAATCGTATGAAACTAAAGACTTTCTTAGTTATCCTATTTGTATCAGTATTGTTTTCTTGCCGAAAAGAACCTGATACCGAAGATCTCAAACTTGAACAGGTCGTTGCTACAGACAGAGATCTTTCCGCAAACTTTTCCAATTATGCTACTTACTTTATTTCTGACACGGTAAGTATCGTGGCATCTGCTTCCACTGACAGTATCTTAACAGGTCCCATGGCTCTGCAAATGGTGAATGCAGTTAAAACTAATATGAATGCAAAGGGATACACATTTAAACCCCGGGCTCAGGGGCTTCCAGAACTTGGACTAAGGCTCACCGTTATTAAAGACATTACCCGTACAGCTGTTTGCGGCGGCTGGTGGGATGGTTGGTATGGTTATTATCCTCCCTGGTATTGGGGCTGCTATTATTGCGGTGGATATTATTATCCATGGTGCACAACTTATACCTACACGATCGGCACTTCAACTCTTTATATGTTTGATATAAAAAACCAGGGCGCCAATCATAATCTCCGGGCTCTTTGGGGCGCTACAATGTTTGGGGTCTTTAGTACTACAAACAATCAAACGAATGCTGATCTCACAACAACAGCGATCAACCAGGCTTTCACTCAATCCACTTACCTCAAAAAGTAAAACCTTATAACATGAAAAAATTAATCATACTGATATTTATTTGTGCTGCTTGTGTTAGTTCAATAAATGCACAAACAAAGTGGAATCTTGATAATTTTGCAACTTTTAACTGGCAAATCGCCACTCCATTAAGTACCAACTATCTTAAAGAGACATCGTTGGCCGGTGGAAATCTTGAGTATCGCAGATTTATTAAACCAAATATGAGTGTAGGTATTGGATTCAGTTGGAATTCATTTGAGCAATATATTCCACCTACAATTTATGACAAGCCTGACGGCTCCAGACAAATTTATACAGATTTCGTACACCAGGTATATACATTACCGATGTATCTAAATGCTCATTATTACTTTAAAGGCGGTGACAAGATGAAGCCATATGCAGGTATTGGTCTTGGTGCACAATACAGCGAGCAAAGCGCTTATTATAACATCTTTGTTTCCGAAGAAGATAACTGGGGTTTTGTTGCCCGGCCTGAAGCAGGCTTGTTATATAGATTTAGTAATTACTTCGGCCTCCACGCCAATGTTGGTTTCAGCTATGCCACAAATAAGAACGAGGCATTAAAAATTGACGAACTGAAACATGTTTATTACAATATCGGCATCTTCTGGAATGGAGATTGATTCAATATTTAATACCTGATTTTAAATGGCCATCTGTTCGGATGGCCATTTGCTTTATAAGCGTAAAAATTGAGATACATTTGACAAGAAGATCTTTTATCTCCAACATTTAATAATAAGACATGAAAAATATTTTTGCTTTCATCCTGGTCGTAATTATCTCATTGAGCAGTCGTGCACAAACAGATAATAAAATTATAATTGGAAAAGTTGATAGCGTGTATTCAACTATACTTAAAGAACAAAGAAAGGTTTGGGTGTATACTCCAAATATGAAACCGGGCATGCAAAATCCCGGGCAGCATTACCCTGTTGTTTACCTGCTCGATGGTGATGGTCATTTTGAATCAGTAGTAGGAATGATACAGCAGTTAAGCCAGGTAAATGGCAATACGATCGTTCCGGAAATGATCATTGTTGGTATTCCAAATACGGATAGAACAAGGGATCTAACGCCAACGCATATCATAAGTGATCCACCCATGATGGATAGTAATTTCTCAAAAAGCACAGGTGGTGGTGAAAATTTTACGGCTTTCATGGAAAAAGAATTGATGCCGCATATTGATTCACTATATCCCACACAACCTTTCAGAGTATTAATAGGTCACTCCTTTGGCGGGTTGACTGTAATGAACATAATTACCAATCATACCAAACTGTTCAATGCCTATATAGCCATTGACCCAAGTATGTGGTATGATAAAGAACAATTTCTAAAAGCCACACAAAAGAAACTTACAGCACAAAAATATAATGGTACAAGTTTATACGTTGGCATTGCCAATACAATGTCCGAGGGAATGACATTGGAGAAACTAAAAAAAGATACAACTTTAGATACAAGGCATATCCGCTCCATTTTTGCGATGGATAAATTTATTAAGACCAATCCGCAAAACGGGTTGAAGTATGCAAGCAAGTATTATGGAGATGATGATCATGGTTCTGTTCCACTTGTGAGTGAATACGATGGACTGCGCTTTATTTTTAGCTGGTATCGTTTTAAGTTTACCCGTGCCGACTTTATGGAGCCGGGCACTGGAATAGTTCAGAGAATGAAACAACATTACCAAACAGTCTCAAAAGAATTTGGCTTTAAAGTTTCTCCCCCGGAAATGCAGATAAACGGTTTGGGATACAATGCACTTTCTCTAAAACAGTTTCCAAAAGCAGCAGCCTTATTTGAAATGAATATTGAAAATTATCCTCAAAGTGGCAATGTGTACGATTCGTATGCAGATGTTTTGATTGCTCAAAAAGATACTGTGAAAGCAATAGCCAATTACAAAAAAGCTTATGCGATAACTAAGAGTGAAGAAACCAAACATAAACTTGACCAGCTGGAAGGGAAAGCAACATTCACACTCACTACAAAAGAATTGGAAAAATATGTTGGCGCTTTTGAATTCGAGAGTATTTCACTTATTGCTACGACTTCAATAAAAGACAATGCTCTTTGGGTATCTGCACCTGGCCAGGGCGAATTCGAATTGGTGCCTTTATCATTAAACACTTTTACTGTTAAAGGAGTACAGGGATATACATTAAAATTTGAAGTGGATGGTGATAAAGCAGTTGGTCTTACTTCAACCCAGCCAAACGGAACATTTAAGGCTAATGTAAAAAAGTAGAATGTAGAAGTGAGATGATAGTGTACAAATGACAGTGTACAAAAATTATCAGTTATCATCTATCCACTATTGTTATTCTGCCCAACTCATTATATAATTTGTATTCTCAATCTCGAGTGCCTGCTTAGTTAACATCAATGGACGAAATGTATCAACCATCACTGCCAGTTCCTTTGTTTCTTTAGCACCAATACTTTTTTCAACAGCTCCTGGATGCGGTCCATGCGGAATGCCCGCAGGATGCAATGTGATCATTCCTCTTGTTACATTCTTGCGGCTCATAAAATCACCATCAACATAATAGATCACTTCATCGCTATCAATATTGCTGTGATTGTACGGTGCAGGAACTGCCTGCGGATGATAATCGTATAATCGCGGCACAAAAGAACAAACAACAAATGCATTCGTTTCGAAAGTTTGGTGAACAGGCGGCGGCTGATGCACACGGCCGGTTATTGGTTCAAAATCATGAATAGAAAAAATATATGGATAGCAACAACCATCCCAGCCGATGACATCAAAAGGATGTGTGCCATAATGCAACCCATACATCATTCCCCGCTTCTTCGCTTTTATCAGGTAATCGCCTTTGAGATCATATGTCTTCAGATCCTGTGGCGGACGAATATCTCTTTCACAATAAGGTGAATGCTCCATCAATTGCCCGAAACGACTCATATATTTTTTTGGAAAACGCAATGGTGTGAATGACTCAACGATGAACAATCGATTCTTCTCATCATTGAATTCAATTTGATAGATCGTTCCCCGCGGCAATACAATATATTCACCATAACCAAATGGCAGTTCTCCATATTGCGAATGAACTGTGCCGCTGCCTTCATGTACAAAGATCATTTCATCGGCATCGGTATTCTTATAAAAATAATCTTTGGTTCCGCTTTGCGGAGCTGCCAATACGATATGGCAGTCATTATTCACTAATACCGGCACACGGCTTTTTAAAAATTCTCCTCCTGGCTTTACATGAAAGCCTTCAAAGCAACGATGCTTTAGCATTTTTTCTTCAGCCACCTGCGGACTTACATCCACATGTGGTTCTGTTTTTATTATTTGTGTGGGCGGATGGCAATGATAAAGCAATGAATAATCATCGCTGAAACCTTCGGTAGAAAATAATTGTTCGCTGTACAATTTTCCATCAGGCTTGCGAAATTGTGTATGGCGCTTATGAGGAATGTTTCCGAGTTTATAATAATGAGGCATGATCTTTAAATTGAAAGTTGAGAATTGAAATTAAGTTAGAAAGACGGAAAGTCAGTAAAGACCGAAAGCAATTCGTTTTAAAAGAAAAATTCTTTCCGACTTCCGGTCTTTGCCGACTTTACGGCCATTTATTTTCGGACTAATTCAAGGGACACCATCAGGAAATAATATTTCCATCTTCTTTTATCGATCCAGTAAGTGAAGTTCCTGTGAAATGGCATTTAACGTAATTTGCTATCTCAAATGTAAAACATTTTAGCTTGACGAGAATTGGCTTAATATCAGATACACACGGCTTTCTTGATGAAAGAGTTTTCGGACACTTCAAAGATTGCGATGAAGTATGGCATGCAGGTGACTTTGGGCCTGATGTTGTGATAAGATTAAAAGAAAAAACCAAAACAATAAAAGGAGTTTATGGAAATATTGATGCACAGGAAATAAGACATGAATTTCCGGAACAACTTGTTTTTAATTGCGAACAAGTAAAAGTGATGATGCGCCACATTGGAGGCTCGCCGCCTAATTATAATCCTGAAACAAGAAAAGAATTATCAATCCATAAACCGCAACTATTCATCAGCGGTCATTCACATATCCTGAAAGTGATCTATGATGATAAAATTAAATGCCTGCATATAAATCCAGGAGCTGCAGGTAAACAGGGTTGGCATAAAGTCAGAACCATCATTCGCTTTGCGATCGATGGTTCTGACATTAAAAATTGTGAAGTAATTGAATTAGGAAAAAAATGATCAGGCATTCTCTTGAGCCATTTCATCTGCTTTGCGTCGCACTTCCGTATCGGACACGTCCTTAACATGGGTTGCCAGTACCCAAGTATAACCAAACGGATCGTCAACACGACCTACCCTGTCACCATAAAACATATCTTCAGCTGGCATTATAAGCGTTGCGCCGTTTTGCACTGCTTTTTTAATTGTCTCATCTATGTCTTCAACATACACATGCAGGTTTACAGAATTGCCATTGGTTGATTGAGGCGTTTTATTTTCCATCTGCGGGTTTTCTTCAGCCACGAAAATTAATGAATCACCAATGATAAGCTCTGCATGCATGACCTTTTTGTCAGGTCCATCCAATCTCATTTTTTCCTTTGCACCAAAGACATTTTTATACCAAATTATAGCTGCATTTGCTCCTTTAAATGACAATGAAGGTGTCACATTGTGATATCCCTTTGGGATATATGAAGTTTTTGCCATAGTAATCAATTTTTAAAGTGAAAAAAATAAGTTTCAACAATTGTTTTCAAAAAAATAATTCGGACTACATGACCCGCAAAATTGTTGCCATAACGAAGCTTATTTGATATTAATTCAGATAAGTTATTAACCTATCCCTTCACAAAAAAGAATGTTAAAGATCAATTCTTACCATTGCCCGGCTCTTACTATTCTGTCTAACTATTTTAAATCCATTCTTAATAAATGATGATAGCACACCTACCCATAAGAATGCGTGTGGCACTTTTTCACTATAGGGAATAGCTGGATAGGCTTCCAATGTTTTTATCTTTTTCTTTTTTGCAAAATCGATAGCACCTTTAATTAATTGTCGTGACAAACCCATGTGACGAAACTCTTTTCTTATAAAAAAGCAGGTAATACTCCATACAGGTTTATCATCAATTCTTTCAAATACTCTTGAATTCTCGATCTTCATATAATCTTCTCTGGGAGCCAATGCGATCCATCCTACCGGATCGTCATTCAACGATGCGATCAATCCCTGTGGCATTCCTTTATTCACTAATTGTTTGATCATTTTTCTATTTCCATCGGGTTTATTTTCCTGGAAGTCTTTATATGGCAATCGAAAATACATGCACCAGCAATTACCGCAGCCTCCTTTCTCTCCCATCAAAATTTCAAACTGCTTCCAGTTGGCAGACGTCAATTGATCAAATTTTAATTTTTGCTGTTTCATCTATGATAAAGTTACTTACAGAACCTTTTGTATAAAATTTCTTTTCCCTCTGTGAAATTTGATGTAGCTTTTCTGTAAATAAAATTTTCAGAGCATGTCAGTTCATTCATCACGCCGTCAGTGGTTACAGCAATCATCACTTGCCTTATTGAGAAACCCTAGTGCATTTCTGCAAAAGCAAAACAAGCTATTCTGGACATGATGGGCGAGACTAACCGCTATCCTTTCAATGTTCCTTCATTACAGTCAGCAAAAAAAACACTTGGTGATTACTATAAAGTTGGCGAAGACCAGGTATTAATAACAGCAGGATCTGGAGAGGGATTAGCTATGCTGGCACGTCATTTTAATAAAGGAAATATTGTTACAGCAGATATAACTTTTGGCGTGCTTCCAAACACAGCAAAAAAGATCGGCTCGAAAGTGATAGAAGTTCCGCTTACAAAAGAAAAAATGCATGATCTGCCAGCGATGATGAAAGCGATCAATAACGAAACGCAATTAGTATATATCTGCAACCCGGCAAACCCGACTGCTACCATTTTAAAAGCAGATGAATTAAAAAGATTTTGTGAAGGGGCCTCTAAAAAAACAGTTGTCCTGATCGACGAAGCATATAATGAGTTTTTAGATAACCCAGACAGTCAATCTATGATCGGATTGATAGAAAAAAATCCAAACATTCTTGTAATTAAAACTTTTTCCAAGATACATGCGATGGCAGGCTTGAGAATAGGATTTCTTATAGGACATCCAACTTTGATAAAGAAACTGCAACCCGATTATTTTCAAAGCTCTCAGTTAGCGGTAAGTGTACTCAGCCTGAATGCAGCAATGGCCAGCCTGAATGATGAACCACATAAATTAATGAGCAAGCAAAAAAATGAAGCTGCCAGAAAATATACAATGGATGAAATGAAAAAAGCAGGGATCCAGTTCATCCCTTCTTACACCAACTTTATTTTTTACCCTGTAAAAAGTTATCCCGGCGAATATTCAGCTGACATTTTTGAGAAGCATAAAATAATCATGCGGTCAAATAAATACGGTGACGGGCAATGGGCAAGAGTAAGTGTTGGAACTATTGATGAAATGAAACAATTTATCAAAGTTATCGGTGATCCCAAAAACAATATGGCTGCCCGTTAAGATCTGATATGACTTTTATATATTCTTTTCTATGTCCAACAATTCATCCCGCCGCCAATGGCTAAGAAATACTACTGCGGCATTGGCAGGAGTAAGCTTAGCACCCGCAATTTTTGCTACCGAAAAAGAAAGATACCGAGCGGAAGGAATTATTTTATTGAATGGAAATGAAAATCCTTACGGCCCTTCTACTGCTGCAAGAAAAGCCATGACTGAGTCATTGGGAAATTCTAATCGTTATCCTGATGACGCTGTTAATACATTAAGGCAACAACTTGCAGAATTCAATGGAGTTGAGAAGGAAAATATCTTGATGGGTGCAGGTTCATCAGAAATAATAGGTTTGGTTTTACTTGCAGCTGGTGGCGGAGGATATAGAAGAGGATATATTATGACAGCAGAACCTTCCTACAAAATTTGGCATACTCAAGCTGAAGCTATTGGTTATGATTTTATACAAATACCGTTGAATAAAGAACGCAAATATGATATGGATAAATTTTCTTCCTATCAAAGTAAATTCAATGCACAATTATTCTATATCTGTAATCCCAATAACCCTACAGGTACTTTTGTAGAGCCGAAAGAATTGGAAGACTTTATAAATCGTAGTAGATCCGGCCATGTTTTAGTTGACGAAGCTTATACAGAATATCCTGATATTCCATCATTAGCTCAGTATGCTATAAAAGTTCCAAAAGTCATAGTCGCAAAAACATTTTCAAAAATTTATGGACTTGCTGGTGCCAGGATAGGTTATGCTATTGCTCATTCTGAAACAATAAAAAGACTCGCCAGCATTCAAGCATGGCCTAATGCCAATGTGAGTATGGCAACTGCCGCGGCGGCATCCGCTGCTTTAAAAGACCAGGGATTTGTAAAAGATTGTCGAGAGAAAGCTGGATTGGCAAGACAAATGTGTTATGATTGTTTCAAACAACTTTCGTTGGAATATATTCCTTCACACACCAATTTTATCTTATTCAATATTGACAAGATCACCGGTGATTTTACCAAAAGAATGGAAGCCAAAAATATTTTTGTACAATTCAGGAATCATTTCGGCGGTAAATGGTGCCGAGTAACTATGGGAACAATTGATGAAATGAAGATTTTTTGCTCAGTCCTGAAATCCATCGCTGGTTGATTTTAACTTTCTATTACGGCTAAAGCATTTTACTTTCAGACAACTAAAACCAATTGTATGCGTAAAATTATTTTCTTGTCTGCCATTCTTTTTACTTTCTCTTTTACAACGAAAGCTCAAACCGATCTTAAAACCATGCAGGATATTCAAACTGTTCTTACATATTATTTAGATGGTGGCACGAATGGTGATAGTTTGATGTTCTCAAAAGCATTTGTACCCGATGGCCAAATGAGATTCATGCGAAATGATACTGTTATGAACGTTGCACTAAAAGATTTTATGGCAAGAATGAGAAACACAGGTACAAAACAAGACCGCAAAACGAAAATTGAAAATATACAGGTGTTTGGAAATGCTGCATCAGCCAAGCTTACTATTGAATATCCAACATTTTATTTTCATGACATCATGAGTCTTCTGAAGACAAAAGACGGATGGAAAATAGCTGGGAAGATCTTTTACCGTGAAGACAAATCAAAATAAGAAAGTCCGCCTGAGGCGGACTTTAATTTATTTCATTCCTGGAAACCAGTTCCTCCCTTCTCCAACAACTTCTCTGAAGGGCCATGGTACTGCAGCCAGTATAAGGAGCAACGCTATAAACAATAACCAGCCGACCGCTTTATAATTTAAAACTTTTGCTTTGCCCCTCGCAACTGTAATTAATATAATGGCTAAAAGCATCATCAAAGGGTGCTCAACCCAAAAGAATCGCCAAAACTTATTTTTCATCAATTCAACACCTGCAGGCAAGCCTTTATTAATCCCAAATCGTCCAAAGAACAACTGGTATACTCCTACTATGAACATAAGATGTGCACTGATCAATAACCACAAACTCATTTTTTTTACCGCGATATTTTTCGACAAAGCCTGAACCAGGCAAATAAGCAATAACAATAAGATTATCCAGCGAAGTATGCTGTGAAGGTGAAGCATGCCGGTTTCCATATAGTTGAAGTTTTGGTTTGAAGTTCGAAGGTAAATGTTTCTAATTAACCCAAAACGTCAAACTTCAAATTAACTATTCTGCCCAATCAGCAATAAAAACGTTGGTGTCTCTTGTGCCGCCATTGTTTCTGTTACTGCAAAAAATTATTTTTTTACCATCGGGGCTGAACATTGGGAACGCATCAAAACCATTATCATGGCTTATCTTTTTAAGATTAGATCCATCTTCATTGATCGTGTAGAGGTTAAAAGGAAATCCTCTTTTATATTCGTGATTGCTGGCAAAAATTATTCTCTTGCTGTCAGGCATATAATAAGGCGCCCAGTTAGCTTGTCCGAATTTTGTTACCTGCTTTACATTGCTGCCATCAACATTAGCAACAAACACTTCCATATTTGTTGGCGCTACTAAATTTTCAGCAAGAAGATCTTTATACTCTTTTACCTCTGCTTCCGTTTTTGGGCGACTGGCTCTCCATATTAACTTTTTCCCATCAGGACTAAACCATGCTCCCCCGTCATAACCAAGTGTATTAGTGATCCTTTCCTCTTTTCCGGTTTTCAGGTCCATCATGTACAGATCTATATCGCCGTCCTTGTCGCTTGTGTACAACATCTTCTTTCCATCAGGAGACACAGTTGCTTCCGCATCATACCCTTTACTATTCGTTAATTGCTTTACAATTTTACCATCCAGGTCTGCCATAAAAATATCATAGCTATCATACAAAGGCCAGATATATTTATTACCATATTTTTTCCTATCAGGAACAGGAGGGCAGGTATCAGCTCCTAAATGAGTAGATGCATAAATTACATGTTTGCCATCTTTTAAAAAAGCACCGCAGGTTGTTCTGCCCTTACCTGTACTTATCATTTTATATGTAAATGCTTCCCCTTGCTTTGGAACTTTACCAACAAAGATCTGGTCGCACATCACCCCATCTTTTGGCTGTGTACGCTGAAATACTATCCATTTGCTATCAAAACTGAAATATGCTTCGGCATTATCACCTCCAAAAGTCAGCTGCTGGACATTTTTCAGATGTGCTTCACTTGGATATTGCAAAGTGTCTATTTTATGTTTTAAGTCGGCTGAAACAAGTTGGTTCACTTTCTTACTTGTAAACGAGAGACAGATCAAAAAAACCAATCCCATAAAAAAACCTGCAGTCAAGAATTTCATATAATTCATCAGTTAAAAAATTTTAGCAAAACTATTTTCGGAAACACCGGCAAATGTCAGACTTTTGTCATATCACCCAAATGTTTTATGAAAAATCTTTTAGCCCTTTCAGTTCTTATAACAATATTATTTGCCTGCAATAATAATAGTAACAATTCCGCTCAACAGACGCAGGATAGTTTACAAAAGTTGCTCCAGTCCTTTCGTGATTCATTAAAAATTCATCCAACTGACACCTTACTTAAATACAATCTTGTTCTTACATTACAGGCAGCCGGGAAGTATAAAGAAGCCGTCAACGTATTGGATTCTATGAATATAGCGATGGGTGATTCCACTCAAATGAAAGTTTATTTTGATTACTTATTTAAACGGGCCGAATTACTTGTATTGGCAGGTGATACCGCTAATGCAATTAAAACGCTTGAGTTCTTTGTTATTCCCGGTGAGTTAACTGAAGCCGGTTTACAACTTGCAAATCTTTATGCCGAATCAAGAAACCCAAGAACGATCGCAATATGCGACTCGATGAATAAAAATGATGAAAGCAAAAGAGATCCTAATCCTGATTACTTAAAGGGAGTTTATTATTATAATATTGGCGATTATAGCAAAGCAATTGAGCTGTTCAATTCTTGTATAAATAAAGATTATACATTTTTGGATGCATATATGGAAAAAGGAAGAATACTTTACAAGCAATCAAAATTCAAAGAAGCGATGGAGGTATATGACCTCGCAATAAAAGTTTCCAACAGCTTTGCTGATGCCCATTTATGGAAAGGAAAATGCCAGGAAGCATTGAACCAGAAAGGAGATGCAAAGATCAGTTACCAGCGGGCCTATGCATTTGATAAAACGCTAACTGAAGCAAAAGAAGCGGTGGATAGAATTAAAAATTAGTAATTAATAATTTCATGCGTTGTATCTTGCAGCGCAAATAGTAAAGAATGCCCATTATTGCTCCTTCTCTTCTCTCTGCAAATTTCCTGAATCTTGATGCCGATTGTAAAATGCTGAATGAAAGCCAGGCTGACTGGTATCATTTAGATATAATGGATGGCCGTTTTGTTCCAAATATTAGTTTTGGACCCATGCTCGTTTCATTTTTTAGAAAAGCAACTACAAAAGTTTGCGATGTGCATTTGATGATCGAAGAGCCAGGGAAATATGCCGAGCAATTTAAAAATGCAGGAGCCGATGTTCTTTCCGTGCACATTGAAGCATGTCCGCATTTGCATAGAAATATTCAGCAGATAAAAGCATTGGGTATGAAAGCCGGTGTTGCCATAAATCCGCATACACCGATTGAAAGTTTACAGGATGTTCTTGCTGATATCGATCTTGTTTGTATGATGAGTGTAAATCCTGGTTTTGGCGGACAAAAATTCATTCATCATACATTAAAAAAGATAAAGACATTGCGTAAAATGATAGATGAAAAAGGTTTGAACGTATTAATAGAAATTGATGGTGGCGTTACGCTGGAAAATGCAGGGACAATCGTTGCTGCCGGTGCAGATGTACTCGTTGCTGGTAATACTGTGTTCAGTTCACCAGATCCAAAAGGAACAATTGCGCAATTGAAAAAATTATAAACTCCATGGCAAAAGATCTGTTTAGCAAACAATCTGATCTTTATGCCCGTTACAGGCCTACTTATCCAAAAGAACTTTACGATCACATTTTATCTTTTGTAAAAGAAAAAAACATTGCATGGGATTGTGCAACCGGCAATGGACAAGCAGCAGTTGTATTGGCAGATCATTTTAAAAAAGTTATTGCAACAGATATCAGCGCAGATCAAATTGATAAGGCCATCAAAAAAGATAATGTTGAATACAGCGTTTGTTCCGCTGAATCAACTCCATTTGAAGAAAATACTTTTGATCTTGTCACCGTAGCACAAGCATATCATTGGATCAAATGGAAGGAATTTAAGAAAGAAGTGACAAGAGTTTGCAAACCCGGAGCTATCATCGCAATCTGGACCTATTATAGAAATACAACAGGTGATAAAAAGATAGATGATGCAGTTTATAGTTTCTATGAAAACGTGACCAAACCATATTGGGACAAAGCAAGAAAATATGTTGAAGAAAAATATTCCACTGTTGAGTTTGATTATGATCCTTTGCCTGTAAAAGATTTTGAAACAACTTTAAATTGGCAAAGAGAGGATATGATCGGCTATATAAGCAGTTGGAGTGCTATTCAGAAATATATTAAAGTAAACGGTAACTCTCCTATCCCGATCATTGAAGAAGAATTAAATAAACTTTGGCCTGAAGGTGAAGCGAAGAAAGTTGTGTTCCCGATTTATCTTAAATTTGGAAGGATAAAAAAGTGAAATGTCAAAAGACATAGCTGCACAAATTGAAAAAGAATATGGAACGACAAAGTTCAACGATCCTGCTATTGACTTTGGATACAACAAGATCGAAATAAGATCAGGATTAAATACCTATGCTAAAATATTTCTTCTTCTAATCTTCGTTCCTGTAATAGTCATAGTTCTTGTTATAGATTTTCCGCTTCTCAGTTTCTTTATTTTGATTTCCATTATTATTACGTTGCTAAGCTTGCTTTATAAACTTTATGGATATTTTGATATAGTCTTAATTGATTTTTTGAATAAAGAATTAACTATAATTAACAAGATAGGATTAATTAATATGGCTAGAAGATGGTTTAAAATAAAAACTGAGATCCCATTTAATGATATTGCTTATTTCACAACTGTTGACGGCAAAAGAAACTATATGATGCTTCCAATTCCGGAAATACCATTAAACCTGGGTATGAGAAAAACATTTTTGTACGTCAAACCTAAATTCACTTCTGCCAAACTACTTGCAAGTTTTCGGTTTGAAAGAGAAGCAAGACGTCTCGGAGAATTATTACAGTTTTACGTCGTAGGTAAACCGGGAATAAATGAGTAATATTGTTTCCAAATCCGCTTCTTAGGAATGAACCGCCAACCAAGCTTAATCCTGGTCTCTAGCCTATTGTTTATTGCCTGTTTCTTATGGCCTGTTACTTCGATCTTCGCTCAAAAAAAATCCGCTTACGTTTCTGGTAAAGTATTGGACGAAAATGAAAATCCTCTTTCAAATGTTTCAGTAGTTATTCTTGGTCAGCAAAAAGGAATTATTACATCCGATTCTGGCACATTCAGATTAAAAGTAAGTGCCGACCGTGCATTTGCAATTGTATTTAGTTATACTGGGTTTAGATCGCAGCAAAAGAATTTTTTATTGAATGAGAATGAGGAAGAGACTATAGTCATTCGCCTGGAAAGAGAAGGCAAAGTGTTGGAAGAAGTAATTGTCACTGATCAGCGTGACAGAAGAGAAGCCGGGTTGATAAAACCAAATCCAAAATCAGTTATCAACTTGCCCTCGCCAGTAATGGGTGTTGAGAGCATGATCAAAGTTTTTGTAGGCTCTAACAATGAACTTACTTCACAATATTCTGTTCGCGGTGGAAATTATGATGAAAATCTTATTTATGTAAATGACTTTGAAATTTTCCGTCCTTACCTCGTTCGCAGTGGTCAGCAGGAAGGGTTGAGTTTTATAAATCCTGAAATGGTTCGCAATATCAGTTTTTATAACGGCGGTTTCCAGTCGAAGTATGGCGATAAGATGAGCAGTGTGCTGGATATTCAATACAAAAAACCAAAACGTTTTGGTGGCTCTGCTTATGTAAGTATTTTGGAACAGGGTCTGCAACTTGAAGGGATTTCAAATAACAATAAACTCAGCTATCTAGTTGGTGCTCGTAACCGGAGTAATAAAAATTTATTAAGTCGCCAGGAAACCCAAGGTAATTATGTTCCTTCATCAGCCGATCTTCAAGCACAGATCAATTATCAATTCAATAACAAATGGCAGGCAGAGTTTCTTGGAAATATTTCTCAAACAAAATTTGTACTGGTTCCTGAATTCAGTCAGCTTACTTCTTCTGTATTCTCTCCTTACTTCACCGCAGTACTTGGACTTGATATATATTTTGAAGGACAGGAAAGAGATCGGTATAAAACAAATATGCTTGGTCTCTCCATTATCAATCAGCCAAGAAAAGATCTGAAACTAAAATGGATGGTTTCAAGATTTGAAAATGATGAAGAAGAAAACATTGATATCTCAGGCGCCTATTTATTTGGGGAAAGAGATTTTGATAAAGCAAAACCAACATTCGGGTTAATTGTAAATCCGTTGGGTGCCGGGGTGTTTCAGAATTTTACCCGTAATGAACTAAACATCGACAACTGGAACGTCTCTCATAAAGGAATACTTGATAAAGGAAAAAATGTTTTTCTATGGGGAATCGGCTATGATAAAACAAATATTGATGACAAACTCAATGAATGGGAATTCCAGGATTCAGCCGGCTATTCACTTCCCTTCAATCCAGCTATTTTACAATTAAACAAAGTGATCAAGTCAACGGCATCGTTAGATGTCAATAAGATCTCAGGATATTTCCAGGACAATTTGCTCTTTGGTGATTCATCAAACTCTTTCACGCTGCAGGCTGGCATTCGTTACAATTATAATTCACTTAACAATGAATTTTTACTTACTCCGAGGGTCGGCGCAAGCTGGCAACCAAAAGGTGGAAAGGATATTATCTTCCGTGCAGCTGTTGGCATGTATGATCAGCCGCCGTTTTATCGTGAACTGAGAAGGTATGATGGCACAGTGAACACAGATCTGAAAGCACAAAAAAGTTTCCAGGTTGTTGGCGGCTTTGATTATAATTTCAAAAAAACTGACAGACCAATGCGGATGACGTTGGAAGCCTATTATAAAAAGATGTGGGATGTTGTTCCTTATGATATTGACAATGTCCGCATCCGTTATTATGGTGAGAACAGTGCCAAAGCTTATGCTTACGGTATTGAAGGAAGGCTTTTTGGCGAGCTTGTAAAAGATGCTGAAAGCTGGATCAGCGTTGGATTGATGGATACAAAGGAAAATATTGCTGGTGATTATTACCAGGAATATACAATTGATACACTTAACCAGGTAATTGATAGCACAACTGTTGAAGGTGGTTGGTTTCGTCGTCCAACGGATCGTACACTTACATTCGGAATGTTCTTCCAGGATTACCTGGCTACGAATAAAAATTTCAGGGTTTACCTTAATACGATTTATGGAACCAATCTTCCTTATAATATTCCTGGTAGTGTCAAGTATCGCAATGGAGCTATCATCGAACCTTACATAAGAGTTGATATTGGTTTCAGCGCTTTGTTACTTGATGCTGATAAATCGAATCGTCGCAGTCACTCTCCTTTCCGCAACTTTGAAAGTATTTGGGCCAGCCTCGAAGTGTTCAATCTTTTGGATCGTTCCAACACCATTTCCTATTTGCTGATAAAAGATTTCGCCAACAATGTTTTTACTGTTCCCAATCGTTTAACGCCACGTTTAGTGAATTTTAAGATTGTTGCGAGATGGTGATTTTATGTAGCCAGCATTTGTCGTACTATTAAGCTTTTGTTGTGTCACTTGTTTCGAAAGAAAAATAAACCTTAGCATCTATTAGAAATGAAATCATCCTGCCCCATCGGGGCAGCCTGTTTATAGAAAATCACAATCTATCAGCAGCCAGACTCCGTAGGAGTCGCCTATCAAATCAAGGAAACTCCTACGGAGTTTGTATCATCATTCATTTGATTTGCTTTAAACAGGTGGCTCCCCTGGAGCCATCAATATATTAAGATTGCTTCGGCCTTCTTTACTAAAATTGAAACTGTTTTTAAATGACGGCCTCGCAATAACGAGACTCCGCAAGAATGAAGAAAAAACAAAACCCACAACGTCTCGTCATTGCGAGGCTTGCCTGGTTAAATACAAGTTTATTGATTGTTGTGGCAAGCCGAAGCAATCTAAACTTCAGCACGCCCCCATCTTGTCATGTCGAGCCGCTGGCTATTAACATTTACAAATTTGACGAAAGTCAGGCGAGACATCTCAGGTTAGTTAGTCTATGAGATGTCTCGCCTGGCATTACTAAGAACGATAGTGGACTAATTATCCCTGCTCGACATGACAAGACTCAGGCTGATTGAAAACACTTTTGTTAATTGGAGTATATAAATAGTAGAATAGAGTTACCGAACGTACAAGAGTGCGACGCAAAGAACGATTAGCAGAATTACTAAAGTTGGTAACATAATCCTTCTATCGCCACTTATTGCTACTCCTATCCCAAACAGTAAATCCAACTTTAAATTGAACAGGATTGCGGAATTGGTTGGCCGCCGAACCAATTACATATGCACCCAATTTGAATTTATAGATAGGATAGAATGGCATTTTGAAAACTTTTTCAATACCGGTAAACAGTTCTGCATAACGCAGATTCCTTTCAGGCGCAATTAAAAAACCACCGCCTGCTATTTCACGCAACTCCAGTTTTTTGAACAGCGGAATTTTATTCAGGATAGCACCATTGAATTCATGTACAAAATGTGCCTGGTAAAAACGCTCAAATACCGGGAACGTTGAATCAAGCGATTGAAAAGCTTCATCGGGATTCATGAAAAGGATGGGATCGCCGCGTCGTTGAAATTTATAATCAACCATCCGAAGATCCCTTGTATTAAAGAAACTGCCG
>Ga0193740_1000175_pt1 | contig 18911 bp, 33 predicted proteins | sample L2s1metaG_FD_145072 | JGI IMG/M metagenome (GOLD analysis project Ga0193740, IMG submission 145072) | Soil microbial communities from a riparian zone of the East river system, Colorado, United States - L2s1 | ecosystem: Environmental > Terrestrial > Soil > Riparian zone | place: USA: East River... | reverse complement strand
AGCAGATTCAAATGTATTCATCTGTAGTTCGGAATTAAGCAGTTCGATAGTCGAAGACCCTGTAGCAGCTAAGATTTTAACTGATTTGTATGATAGACATTATAATGAAGGCGAGTGGAAGTCGTTATTAAAGCAAGAGACTTTTAGTTTAAAATCACCAACTATTACAATGTTGGGAGCAACTAATGAAGCAATGTCAGAAGATTTCTTTACAAAGGCGGTCATTTCGGGCGGATATTTTGCTAGAACTTTCATTATATACGAATCTAAGCGAAACAAAAGAAATTCGCTCACATATGCGCCACGTGTTAAACCAGACCACAAGAAACTTGCGGAGTACCTTAAATCAATCGTTAAACTCGAAGGACAATTCCGTGCGTTTGCTGACGAAAAACAAGATGATTACTTTACCAAACTCAAAAAGAAAGATGGTAGAGATTACTATTTTAGCGAAGCCGGTCTAATTTATGATAATTGGTATGATGTATTCTTAGATTTAGTAGACTCCCAAGATATTAAAGATGAGACTGGTACGTTAAATAGATTCGGAGATTCTGTTCTTAAAGTAGCTATGCTTCTAAGTTTAAGCGAGCATGCTAAGCTTGAGATAACTCCGAATGCAATGAGTGAAGCTATTAGGGTATGTGAGGAATTATTAGGTAACGTTCGGAAGACTACAATGGGAAGGTCTGGTTTAAGTACAGCCAGTCACTTGAAGGGATTAATTATTAATGAATTATTAGTTATTAGAGAGAATCATGCAATTACTAGAGCAATGCTCTCTAAGAAATTTTATATGCATTATGGTGATATTACAGAGATTGACCATATTATGGAAGCTTTCCATCAAGCTGGAATGATACTAACTGAGAACCAAGGTGATACAGTAGTTTATCGAATGCCAGAAACGCAAGTTAAACAATTAAAAGAGTACTTAGCTGGAAAGGGAAATAAGAAATTATGAAAAAGAAACATGGAATTACATTAAAAGAATTAATTAGATTAAGAGACTTAGCAATAGAACAACGAAATAATGAAGAAGATAAAGATTATCGAGAAGATTGTAATGGAAGAATAGATAGAATTAATAAAGCAATTCAAAATAATGAATTTGATAAGGAAGGGAAATAAGAAGCCATGAATCTTAGACAATTTCAAAGAATTAATCGTGAACGTTCAAACCGTTGGATGAATAGTCCTAATACTCCACTAATGTATTTTAGTAATGCAATGGCTGGAGAGACTGGTGAAGTATGTAATGCTGTTAAAAAGCTCGAAAGAGTCCATCATGCCTTACCTAATAAGGAAGCAGGTGTGGATAAGCACGATATTCCAATGTTGGAACAAAAAGTTGCTAATGAATGTGCGGATGCTATTATTTACGCATTAATTATTCTCGACCAGTTGTCATTTGATGCATCTGCTGTTATTGCGGATGTGTTTGATAAGAAATCTATTGAATATGGATTTCCCGAGAGGGCACCTCGATGACAACTAAAGAATTAAGTCACGTATTATTGATTTTAATGCATATTAAAAATCCAACTCCCAAAGTGGATTTAGCTATTGCTTATATTCGTAAGGATATGGCTGTAAGAGATGCACAAAGGGATAATTTTAAGGGTGATTACGAATCGGATGGTAGGTGGTAAATGAAAGGCTTCATAAGAAATATTCCTAATGGTAAGCCATTCGGATTTATTAGAGCGACGACTGGTCTAGATAATATCTTCCTTCATCAAGATAGTTATCATGGTGATTGGTCTGAACTAGTTAGAAAAGTAGATGGTAGAGGCGATAAAGTTAAGGTTTATTTTGAATTGGAAGAAGGCCCAAAGGGTCCACGTGCATATAAGTGTAGTCAGATTAGTGAAGAAGAATATAAGGAGGAATAATTATGAAATCCAATAAGAAAAAAGAGACAATTGAAATTCCAATGCCCCTCGCACGTATGTTGGTAGTAAGACCTGAAGATTTGAAAGAAGGTGCTGTATATGAAGACGTGCAGGAACTTGCTAAAGCATTACTTCGCGTACTAATAGCAGCAGAATAATTAAGGATGCGACGGTGGCGAAATAGGCAAACATATGTCATTTGATACTAATATAGCTTGGGCTGCCGGATTATTTGAAGGAGAGGGAAGTGTATTTGAAGTTAAACAACCTTCAGATAAAAATCAAAGTTATAGATATGTAAGAATGACATTAAAAATGACAGATTTAGATGTCCTAGAGAAATTTCACGAAATTATTAAATTTGGAAAGATAATTCATCAAACAGATAAATCTAAAAAAGCACAACCGGAGCATTGGAAGAAACATTATTATTGGCAATTAAATAATAAACAAGAAATAATGGTTTTATGTTCTTTATTTTGGCCTTATTTATGTTCTCGAAGACGTGCTAAAATTAAAGAGTTAGAAATTCTTCCAATGCAATTTGGGGGTATGGCGTAATGGAAGCCGCACAGGACTTAAAATCCTCTGGTCGAAAGACCGTCCGAGTTCAAATCTCGGTGCCCCCACCATTTCGATTCCCGCCCGTCGCACCAAATTGGAGTAAGGTATGAATAAAATCTATGAAGATAAACTTAAGGAAGCATTTGTAAATATCAAAGAAGCTATGTCAGAATTAGAGGATATTGCTAGTGCTCCACATGCTAGTATGTATGATTTAAGAGAATCAAAGCTTAAATTCAATAAGGCAATTATATTAATACAAAACGCTTGTGAAGATGCTAAGTTAATAACTTATTAAATAATCATGAAAACTAACATTTGGCTCAAATCACAGCCTAATAAGAAAATTCAATATCCTGATTGCTATCCATGCATGTTTGAGGATATAAATGGAGTACTAGATACAATTGAAATACATATATTTAATACAACTAAAAGAATGAACGACGCTATGTTTAATATAAAAGCAATAGCAAGAGTGGAATTTAGACCATGATAGTAATTATATGTAATAGTTTTAAAGAATATCAAACATACATACGTGAAAATATTCCAAAGGAAGAATGGGATAACTTTACATATTGTACTTGTTACCACCATATTAACCAAATACAAACTGTTAATGTAAAAGAATTTAGAATTATTAGCCAAGTATTTTGGTTTTCTGTTCAAGATTGGTGTGAAATGATGCGGAGGATAAAATGACAGCAGAAGAATTAAAATTACACTTTAATAGAGTATTTGGGTTGAATGAATGGCCTAAAACTTATGAGGTAGATGCTATTACGTATGCTAATTGTTGTCAAATTATATTTAATTGGAAAGCTAAAAACGAAGAAGTTATGGCAGTAACTTCAAGATTTAATATTTATACCATTTCATTAGGAAATGAAACCAATGGACTCATGTTCAAAAATGTGGAGCTAATACTAAAACCATGAAAAAAGTAGTCGTAATCAGTCCAAATTCTTTACCAATAACAAGTCATATTAATAATTATAGATGGGAGCATGAATATCAGGATGATAATGACAGATTAGAAGTTAGTGATGGCTACCATACAATGTCCGAACTGTATGAACATCGTTTTGCACTATTTGCAGCATTAGTTAAAATATACGATAATTACATTACTCCATTAGGTAGTCGTGTAATGTGTGCTAAGTCTAAGTTGCATTATGATGGAACAATGTTTGATGGTTGGTTTATTGTTATAATGGTAATACATAACATGGATACAACTTCTCAGCAAATTACTTATCATCTCCCAATGAGTTGGTGGGATAAATTTAATATTATTGAACGTGAACGTATGTGGGTATGGGATGGACATACTTCAGATGATGTGATTAAAAGGTTATTGGAATTATGAATATTCCAATTGTAATAGATGATTCTGTTCCACGTGGAATAATTCAATTTAGAAATAGTAAGGGTGAAATTGTAGGCTTAATTTACAACATAGGAGAAGCAATGGTCTATAAAACAGAAGAATATCCAGATGGTAAGGGAAGAGAAAGGAATGGGAGTCCTTACTTTTATGACCTACTTTCTAAAGCAGCGGAGATTCACGATAAGAAGAGTCACGATTATGCTAATAACGATAATCCTTTTGGCAACTATCAGTTTGCAGGTCTTATATCTAAGTTATTTGACAATCCGGATGATGCAGGTTTCGCCGGTCGCATCGCAGAAAAACTCTATAGATTAGCTAATCTGGAAAACTCTGGTAAAACAGCTTTAAATGAAACTGTAGAAGATACAGAAATAGATGTATTCACTATTATGGGGTTATGGATGGCGTCTAGAAAGAAAAGGCGGGAGACTTTAAGCGCGGCTGCTACTATACGTATTACAGATAATGTTACAGATAGTGGTATGGGTAATCAAAAAATAAATCCACCTAGAGATATTCAAAATCAACGTTCTAAAGCTATTAAAGATTTAGATGTTGCTATGGAAAAGGGTAGTCCTAGTAATCTTCGACCTGACCGTTTAAATGATGGTCGTTTTCATCGGGAACTTAGAGCTGTCTTTAATAAATACGGAATTGATACCGAGCTAAATGTATCCGATGACACAATCGTTATGAAAGTATTATCAGATTTAATCAATTGGAGAGCGCAAATTGGTTAACGTTTAGCTCTAGTTTTAGGTACAGGTGCAGCCATTGGTTTGCCCATTGAATCGAAGATTTCACCTGTATCTAAATTAACATAATTACCATCGGGTAATAGACGGACTTTAGGTTTATTCTTAGTAAAGAATTTAGAATCCTTACTAAGAATTTGGTCTGCAATAGGAACTGGCTCAGTTTTACCTACTAAAATTTCAGGTTCTAATGCTTGTCCCTCAACAAACGGTGTATCCGCCGGACCAATAACTTTTCCATCTTTACCAAACACACGCATCTTCTTACCGACAGATTCAATTCCTTTTCCAACTGCTCGTTCTGCAACTCTAGCAATTCTAGGCTCAATCATTCTAGGAATAGTTCCAGACATAGGAGCATAGTTCTTCATTACACGTCCAGCAAATTCAGTAGGAATTCCAGCACCACGAATAACACTAGGAGCACCTTTAACTAATCCAGCAGTAGCTAATGGTTGTCCAGTTTGTTGACCCATCATATAGCCAAATTCTTCTGGATTAGCACCAGCATTCTTAGTAGTTTCCCACATAGCTTGTAAACCTGCGGGAATACCTCTTATAGCTCCAGGAATGTCTTTAGCTGCATTAATCATACCCATAATAGTACTAGGTAAATCAACTGCACCTTTAGCCCATCCCTTAGCACCTGCTATTCCTGCATCATACGCATCTCCACCTAGTACGGAACGAATAAATCCGCTTCCAAATGAGTCTGCTGATGGAATAGCTCCACGTCTATGACTAACAATTTCTGGAACTACATCTGGAATTTCGTCATCAATATCAGGCGGAGTTTCATCGTCAATATCAGGTGGGGCCATACTTAATTCATCATCCAGAATATCTGGAGGATTTTGAATTAAATTTGCATTAGTAAACTTCCGTGAAGTAGGCATTACTTACTGCCTTTCTTAACAGCGGTCCATCCTTTATTATCCGGGCGCCGAACGTATTCATACCCTGCTGGCGCTTGTGGAGCATTAGTTCCAGAATGACTAGAAACTGGTTTCATATCAGAATTAGGCTCATCCTGTAATGCTAATTGAAGTCTATCTTTAATTTTCTGGAGTTCAGACCTAAAGGTTTCTTCATCTAAGCCTGTATCAAGCAAAGATGCAGCCTTCTCTAATACTCCCAGTTCTTTCATATTTAATGCACCGAAACCAGTAGCACCAGTTTTAGTCTGGGATTTCATTTCTCCAATTACATCTAGAATTCTCTGGCTTGCTAATTTTTTAATCTTAGCACTACCCGAATAACCTAGACTAGTTGGAATCCAATTTCCAACAGCTGATTTACCTACAGCTCTAGCTGCTTCAGGAGTTAATTGATTCTTATCATCCATTAACTCAGAAATAGAATCTAAGCTTTCTTGAGCCTTACTCTTAATATTCTCTCGCTGAGTTGCTTTAAGATTCTTAGTATCAATGTTAGCTTGCATATCCTTAGCTGAGCCAGACCTAGTAATTACACCTGGTAATTCAATAGGTTTAACTTCACCAGTGATATCATTATGCCGCACATTAATCTGCTTAGAAGGGTCATTAGGGTCTGTAACAGTTACAGTTTTCCAACCTTTAGAATCTACTTGGTCCCGTTTATAAGCAGCATTACCTTCGGCAGTAGTTTCAGCATTCTTACGCTTGAAATATTCTCCAAGATGAATTTCATCATTACTTGGACCGAGTTGTTCCGCAACTGGTGCTGGAGCATTATAACTACGATATAAGTCTTCAGCATTACGTTTAGAACGTGCCATAATCTCAGCACCGGGATTAGAATCTCCCCCAACTACTCCACCAAATCTTAATGGTTCTTCTAATGTGGACTGTCGTCCAGCATTACCCACTTGTCGTATACCAGGCTGAGGTATAGACCTTTGATTACGTCGCACCTGTTGATTATATAAACTTATGACTTCGCGCATGGGGTCGCGACCGCCTAAGTTTATATTGGCAGTTCCCAAATCAGAATTAATTGGGAACATGTTACGCATTCTTAAGTTTTGAACGAATGACATGGTATTAATCCTTAACTAATCTATTGTCCGTACATGCCGTAGCTACTACGGTCGGCCGCTGACATTAAATTTATTCCAAGACCTGTACGCGCATTTTTAATCTGATTGGCAGTTGTAGCTGCTTGTAAATTTTGAGCATTATTTTGAAGTACTTGATTACCAAATAAACTAGTTAATGCAGGAGTAGTTCCATATAAATTAGATTTTCCAGATAATGCCGCTAATTCCTGAGAATAATCATCTCTATCTTGATTCGCGTTAAATTCATCCGCTCGCATTTTTAATGTAGCATTTAAATCTCTAACACGAGATTCTTCAGACGCGTTTGCCATCGTAACATCACGCTGAGCTTGAGTATTACGTTCACCAATAGTATTCTGTAACGTATTCTCTTGTGATAACAATGGATTAAGCTGACTATATCCAGCAAGTTTACCAGCTTGAACCATTTTTGCAATTTCTGCATTAATATTAGTAGATGCAGTACTTGCAAGTTCACCTTGTTCACGTGCCATTTTGGAAGTTATAGCACCCGCATTGGGCATATAACCACCTTGAAGATTCTTCTGCCTATTCAGATTTCGAGTAGCATTAGCATATATAGCTCTTAATGGGGAAAGTCCTCTTTCACGTATATTACCAATATCTGCTCCAGAATATCCACCCGTTTCTGAAAATCCTTGTAAATCCCCAACTAACTTACCTAAATCAGCATTTCTACTATAAGAATATCCTGGTACGTCTCTAATTTGTGTTGCAACAGAGGGAACGTAATTAATAGAATTATTATTTCCGCTAGACTGAATACGAGACTGTATAGAGTCGTATCCAGACATGATATTATCATAATCCTGCGCCTGCGTAGTGGCAGCAGAATCATATACAGACCTTAATGGACTAGGTGCAGGCCTAGCCATAGGTTGTGATTGAAACCCCGGAAATTGTGCCCCCGCAGGTCTAAATGATGCCATATGTTATTTTCCTGAAAAAACTACTTTACCAGCCACAGTATCATCGCCATCCCAATCATGTTCCCAAATGGCTTTGACTTTAACGTTCAATTTATCGCCTTTATGAACTTTAAAGGCAGCCTGTAGTTTATTACCTTGATTATCTACAGTATTGACGATACCCCAAGTGGCATCTTGAGGTATCTCATTGCTTTCCCACGAATCCTTAACTATTTTATCTATATTATCTAATATAGTTTGAGGATTATCCATTAAACGTCTATCGAAACTAGTCATGGAACAGGGTCGCCAATTTTCCAACTAGCCGGAACAGGAATAACACTAACACCAAGGGCGTTGCACCATTCGGATCTATGATGTGTAACTGCATCACCCAAACCTAATGGTGAACCACCTTGTGAGGGGGAAAGTAATCCCATTAAAGCTGTATACACTACACGAAATGCCCAAACAGATACATCATAGTCTGGTCCTTGGGGGCGACGTGCATAATCATATGCAAGAACACGCTTAAATTCTGCATTAGATGCATCACCAAAATAACCCTGCCAGGGTACAGCATCTACAGGAATAGGCTGGGTAGTTACAGGCTTGTCTAACCAATCACTAATAGTATATCGTGCTTCAGCATCTTTACCCCAACCACTCTTGGCATGGTCAGTTTCAGCGTCAATAATTACATCAATTGACCTTAAATTAGTATCACCAGGATGGGGGTCACGATATAGTATAGAATCAATTCGATGACCGTTATACTTAGTTCCGGGTCCAGTATATTTGAGTAATCCCCATTTTGCGTCAAGGGGTTGTAAACATTCGCGCACCGCATCTTCAAGATATTTACCACAACCCTCAACGTGCCTAAAATCATACTTATGCTTATTAGCATTAAAGTATTGTTCTAATTGTACTCGATGGTCTGGAACTGCCATTATTTAACCTCTTTCGCATCTCTATCAAGTCTACGATGTACAGCATCTGTTAATATATTATTTTTAGTAATATTAATAGATACTTCTTTAATTACACCTACTAACATATCGGTTCTACCCTTTTCTAATTCATGAAAAGCTAATAGTTTATCAGAATATATTTTTGAATCTTCAACTCTAGTTTGAGCATGTTCCTTCCATGCTTTATTTAATAACCAAACTACAAATAGTGCAATAGCACCGCCAACACCTAACCCAGTTAATTGACTAACGTCTGGTACTGAATCCATTATGGATAATCCTCACCTTTTTTAACTTGAATATGAAAGTGTTCCTGTGTCTTGCCAGGATTTTCTAGGAAAATAATAAATTTATTTCCTAACATATTCTGAATTCTATCAATAAATAATACTTTTGAAAGATTATCCTTGAAATTCTTGGACCTTATATCTAATGCCTTATTTTCATAATGTTTAGATTTAGCACTATGAGAAGTAGAATCATTAGCTGATGTAATTACAAAATCGTCCGGAAAATCCGGAATTTTCTGTAGATTCAAAGAATATAAAACGTTCAGCATAGTCATCATAGCTGGACTAAATTCCTTGAATCTTATTGTATTATCTTTGGTTATTAACATGGCTATCAGATTTCTAATCCGATTTCTCCTTCACCCTCAATAGTTAGTGCTGCAGCAGTTCCTGAGCCACCAACTAAAAAATCAACAACTTTCATTTTCATATAGCCATACCAGTCGTAAGCTTTATTCGCTTCAACTACAAATGCAGTTCCAAATATTTCAGTACCAGCAGCATTTGCACCCGTAGCACCTAACCAATGGCTAAATGTAGCTGCTGAACCTGTTTTATTAGTCCATCGGACATGCCTAAGAATAATATAAGCATTAGGGGTTCCAGCACCTACACCACCTGTAGTTGTAGGGGGATTAAGAATATTAGTAGTTAGAGTTGCACTTAGAATTATAGGACCAAATCTAAATGGAGAATTTTGCATTGAGTTTAATCCTTAATTATAGAGCAGCTGTTGTGCGATAATAAAGTGTGTAAGCTAAAGTATTAGCAGCATTACCACCTGTAAAAGCACTAGTTCCATTACTAACTGTTAAGGGCGTATTTACAAATGAAGCAGTTGCTCCCCCAAAATCAGCATTAGGTAAATTTGAATAACTAGTCTGTTTAGTTGTTCCACTAGAAATGGATAGAATATTAGAGAACATTGCGGGATTAACTCCGTTTCTATAAATATTCACAATTCCACCACTCGCATACGCACCAGCACTAAAATTAGATGATAAATATAAAGCGACTGGCCAATGAATAAATCCAGCTACAGCTGCAACTAAAGTAATAGGAGCACCAAACATAGCTCTAATTTGAGCATCTGTTAAAGTTCCTGTTACTTTAAGAATATCACTAGTTCCTCCTCCACCCGCAGTATCCCATACTGGGTCAACACCAGCACCAAGAGTTTTTAAAAATTGTCCAGAAGTTCCAGCAGCTAATCTTGCCCATGTAGCAGAACCCCTAAATAAAATATCACCTTGAGTAGCAGAACCAATAAAATCTAATAATTCAGATAATGTTAATTCTTCAATAATTCCAGCACCTACTGTTTTACGGCCTAAAGCTCTAGATGTGGCGGAAACATCTTGAATTTTAGCGTAAGTAACATTTGCATTTAACACTTTTGTAGTAGTTACAGCATTATTAGCAATAGTAGCAGCTTGACTACCAGAACCTGGGCCAGCAGTAACATCACCAGTTAATTCGGTAATTCCAGTTCCACCTGCAGCATTAATTAATACCCAAGCAGAACCGTCCCAAACATAAGTATCAGGAGTGTTATCAGTATCATACCAAATATACAATACTTGACTACCAACAGCGGGGTCAGGCGTGAACGCTACACGTTCAGCCGTTGTTCCATATTGTATAATACTATTTAATGCTGTATCGCTCATGGTGTGTATGGCACGTAAATAAAGTTACCAAAACCATCATCAATTGGTAAAGGCGTGGGTAATGCACCATCTGATGCAACTACATAATCTGTAGTAATGCCAGGAGTTGAACTACTATTAGGTATTGGAAATCCTACCATTTCAAAATCACTAAATCCACTGTCTGCTTCAAAAGATGAAAGAAATTGATTAATAGTGTTATTGGTAATTACACTACTTCCACCACCCCCACCTGAACCACTAGCAATTAATCCTTGTAATTCTTTTAGCCTACGAATTAATTCCTTTATAACCTGATATAATGGAAAGTCTTTTTGTTGCAGACCAGTTCCATTTAATTGATTTAAAAGTCGGTCGGATTTTTCAGTAGCCATTCTCTTAAATTACGGTTGTGGATATGAAGCGGTAGACTGCTTAACATAAGCCCACATGTTACTAACACTAAACCATTCATCAAGTTCTGTAGTTCTAATATCTATAAAAATCTTTTCACCGTAGAAATTAGCTAATACATTCACCGACCGTGAGGTTATAGGTGATAATACTGCATCTGCTAACATTGCTGAAACTTCTTCAGCAGCATCTTCACCTGTATTAAATACAGTAGTTACTAAATTACCTTCACCCTTTATGCGAACTCTAATAGGATTTAAATGTGATACTAAATCTCCTTGCAAATCCTTAGGCATTGAAGCCTCCCGTTTTAGCGTAAGGGTCAGGAATCTTTAAGTCCACAGTTTCAACTGGTGTAACACCACGGTCATAATAAGTATCATTACGTTTATTATTAGTTAATTTGTAAAGACCCGAACCTTCAACTAGCGTAATGTTATAATTTTGTAACGCAACTTCTCCAACGAAAAAAGTATTATTACCAGTTCCTGTTAACATTAAACGCCGACCACCATAAGGAATACCCAAATCAGTAGGCATTCTGAATCTTAATAAACTATCAGTAAATTCCCAAATTAAATAACGTGGAATTCTAACTCCACCTGTCCATCCTGGAAATAAAGGATTAACATCTTCTTCTCCAGGTAAAGTATCCCAATAAATTTTAAATTCATCAATATCTAAATTGGATAATGAACCTGTATTAGATGAAATATTAGTATCACTACCCGGTAATGTATCAGGAGTAGTAGTGGTAATCTGTAAAAATTGAGTATTATAAACAGCTAAAATAAAACATTCAGAAGTAACTGATGCTGGTAAAGATGTTAATACACTAATGGCAGCAGCTACAGGAATACTAATTCCAAATGGTTTCATTATATTAACAAATCCCCAACGTGTAAAAAGATTGGGCATAATAGAAGTAGTGCCACTAAATCTTCCTAATAACATACTTATTCCCCCTGGGGGTGTATAAGTAGAAATAGTTGCACCAAAATATTTAAAAATTAAATTAGTAATATCCCGGTCGCGTGTTGCTCCAAATAATGTAGAACCAGTCCAACCTATTTGAGCTTCAGTAAGCATCATTCCCATTGGAAAATCTGCATCTAAAAAATCAAGAGTTGCAACTACTGGACTAGGATAAGAAACATCATAAAATTCAATTCCAATAGAACTTGGAGAGAATTGTAACTCATGTGTTCCTACAGCAGGAACATATACTCCACTAGCAAGAGGAATTTCTGTAGCTCGTCGTAAACATGGTGCTACAGCTAAATTAGTTACACGTGCATCATAATATGCATCCAATACTGCCGGAGTTCTAACAGGTTGGGGAGGAACATCAGAATTTAAAGACCAATCTCCTGATATAATAGTAACATCATGAGGATAAATTTTAATTAATCCTTGAGTAGGAAATGCCATTATGACCCATTAATTGAAGGATGTTCACATCCAATAATAATTTCATCAATATTAACGATTGCTACACAATTAACAATCGTATACCAACTACTTGGACTCCATCTAATATTTTTGGGGTCCATTCCATTTTCATAATTACCTGTTAATAATCGAGTATCAGGTAATACAATATAAATAACTTTTCTAATAGTAGAGACAGCAATCTGAATCTTACGATATTCATCTCTGTCTTGATTAGCCCAGAAATTAGAAATCTTCCAACTTAATTCAGGTGCAATGTATCTACCATTAAATAAATAGACACCAGCAAACGTAGCTACGACTAAGAAATCGACAGTAGACTTACCTGAATCTAATACAGTGCCAATACCATGTACGCATGTTCCCAACGAAGGGTCAACTGTTGAATCAGGCCAACTACTTGGCTCTTCTTCATTATCAATGTATGATGTTGTGAAGGCTCTTTTAAATACATACATTACATCGCGCAATTCCGCGCCGTTTGTAATAGGATTACCATCTGGTGGAACAATAATTAATCCATCAATTTGTGATATAGCTTCAGGTTCACCAGCTGCACTAATTAAAATTAATGAAATATCAGTAAATGTACAAGCTAAACATAATCTATCGTGGTAAAGCCAGAGACACGCGCCCGCTGGAATATCAACATAATTATCAAATAAATGTGATGCATTTTCTAATAAATCAATATCAAAATATGAAAGATTATTTAGAACAGTAGTTGTGTTGTCGTTAATAGTTCCATTGGGAATAAAGAAATATTCATATCCCGTTGTATTACCACTATAAACACCAGAAATAGCTTTGGTAGCTACAATGTGTCGTTTAACCCATTGAGCACCTGTAAATACAGGAACAGTACTAAAAGAGACACCAGTTCCAGTATTAGTAAATGTAGTTAACGCTATGGGCTGACTCAAAAATCCAGAATCTGTTTCACCCACTACACCATATAAATGTAAGCCAGGGTCTGTAGTTCCACCACCTGGAACAATAGTTAATGAACCCACAGCAGCAGCGCCGCCAGCCTTACGTGCAGCAGCACCTGCTCCTAAATAAACATATAAGAATTCATTTTGCATTCCCTTCTGGATGTTTAAATCTCCAGTTGTGAATGATTTGAATGGACTGATATATGCTCGTCCTGCGTAAGGAACGAATGCGAAATCTTCCATTCCTGCAATAGTTAGAATTAAAAATACTGTAGATGCGTTTACAACATGATAGATATTTCCAGTAGTTCCATCATAAGTTAATACTAGTGTAGTATTCGCCGTTTGAGTTGGGTAATTATAAATTCTCTTTACATTTTCAAGTGGTGCGGCGACTGTTTGAGATATACCAATGCCATCTCGGGTTCTAAAATTATTACCAAAGAACTCAATATTATTACAATCAGACATATGGTCTAGAGGGACATTTTCAATATCTCCTCTATCCCATAAGCCTTTCATGTTACTTAAATCTATTGGTTCGTGTCCTCTAACAGCCATTTATATATACCGATAAATATGCGTAATTATAGAATGCGCATCCCTCTATTATTCTAAATGTTAAGCAGCATTACCTTGAATATATGCAACGTTAACATCAAATCGTCCGGCAGTTAAAGCAAAAGCAGCAACTGTTAAAGTTAAACGAGTATCAGCAGCAACTTTAACATATGATGCAGCAGTAAAAATAGGAATCATTACAAGCTGTCCAACAGTCCATGAAGCAACAGCAGTAGCAGCCTTTAATGATGCAACTTGAGCACCTACGCCTAGACCTAATGCAATAGTAGCTGCACCACCAGAAGTTAACTGAGTTGTAATATCAATAGTTCCACCAAGAATAATAGCATTAGCTGGAATAGTAGGAGAGTTAGTAGGAGTAATGGGACCAATAGCTCCACCATCTGTGGCAAAACTATAAGTCATCTTAGCATTACTAACACTACCAAGACCACCTAATCCAGCAACTGCACCACCTTGCGCTTGATAAGTAGGGGATGCTAAAGTTCCAACATTAACATACCAAACTCCCGTAAGAGTGTTAATAATAACACCACCGGGACCAACAAATCGTGCATACGTTCCTGCCGTTCCATCCACAGGAACTCCAGCAAACGTATGAATACCAATATTATTATTAAGAAGATTTTTGAACCAAGCGAAAAGATTAGTCGGAGGTCCAAATTGTGTAGGTACTGACATGATTTATCTCCAGCAAATTTCGCCATCCTATTTAAATAGGACAGAGATAGTTAATAACTTCCGTTACGTGATTTCCACCCCGCTCTAAACGGCATTCTACGTGTTTGAATCTTCTGTCGTCCTTTCGTTGTAATTGTTAATGAAGTATCTAAACTCATTAAAGCAGCTTGTCTTAATCCTGCTGCCCTTGCTTCATTTTCTTCAATATCATTAGCAATATAAGCTGCTGTTTGATTAACTAAATAAGTTTTACCATTGATAACTAAAACATCTTCGGTTTCATCCGTAATCGTTACAAACAAACTACGAATATAATCTAGTTTGATGTCGTTGTCAGCATTAGCTGCTAACACTTTCATACAATTCGTAGCCCACTGATAGTTCGAGAATGAACTAATCTGAGCACCAATTGCAAATTGTGGTAAATAGTCTACTGGACTAAATCGTGTCCATTGATTTAAACCTCTAGTGGATTGCCATGCAACCTTAATTTCAATTAAATCATCTGGTAAAAAATCTGGAACTCCAGATGCAATACCATCATCGAAAGGTATTTCTATAATTCCTGAAGCAGCAGCATCAACTTCAATAATTCCAGAAGTTTGGTCAGTAATTGGAACATTATTAGCTTCGTAAATTTCTTGTAAATCTAATAAAGCGAGATTGAGAAAGGGAATTTGGACAGTATAAGTGTATAAACTTTTATTAACATCATTCAATCTAGCCGCAGCTAAATCCATAATTTCGCCGCTAGTTAAATTTGGTGATGCCATATCCCTCTCTCAACCTTATAAATACGAATTACTTAGTAGCTTCGACTAATCCAAGTTTCTTAGCTAAATCTGCATCAACAACACGATTACAATGGCTGCAAATAGGAAACTTAGGATTGCGAAGATTACCACACATAACACACTTAACCATCTCTTGAATAATGGTAGTGCTCATCCAATCGCGGTCTGTAACACCTAATTCAGTAGCTGCTAAACGCATTAAATCAGAAATAGCTTTAGGATTACCATTTGTAGTGGCCCAACCGTGGTCAGCTAATTCTAATAGTCTACGGAACCATGCAGTTTGACCAGTAACAGCCTTATCAAAAGCTGTTTTATATTTATCAAGTACTTCCTTGAGAGTCCACTGCCCCGGAAGAAACATAAGTCCCGGCTTAACATCTTTATCTGATACTAATAAACCATTGCAATAATCAGTAACAATTGAATTAGCAACCTGCACGGCATTATTAGGAATTTCAATTGCTGGCATATCCTCTCCCATGTCACGATACCATGCAGAGGGTCCAACAATAGTAATTGAAGGCTTTTCTTTAGTTCCAGCTGGAATTAAAAATTGGCCAGGGAAGATGGTATGTTTAGTTTCCTTAATAATTCTAGGAAACACACTAACAATAGTAGCTTTATCATATTCGTTTGGTTCGCTACGAATAATTCGCTTATTATTTAAAGCGAACACATTTACAGTACCAGCACCAGAAGCCATGATTAACCCTTATCTTTCTGTTCGGAATCACCGAATTGTTTATTAGGAACTGCAACACCACTACCATACATTAAAGCATCTGTAGTTTTAGTATCATTTCCATACAGATAGTCGTAAATCTTTTGAACTCTCTTCTTCTTAGCTTCCTTACCACGTAGATGAACTGGAACATCTGTATCATCTTCTACATACTTACGTAATGATTTATTACCCTTAGCCGCATAATAGCAATCAATAACCCATTCAGTAAATTCCCAATTCGGAGGAAGATAGGTTTCATTAACTGCGTGCATATAGGGATGAATGCTCTCATAACTTAAAGTTTGAGTAGGCATTTCAAGTGCATGAACCATCGGAACTACCATTAATAGCTCTAAAATATACAATGGTCGTAAATGTGAGTATTTAGGAACTTCTCTAACTTCAGTTACTTCACGGATAAAAATTCCTGAATCTGTAAAATCCCTATAAGTTCCAAACTGTTTTGCATATTGAGCCGGCCCCCATGCAACTCTCCACATAGGTAATCCAGAAACAGTATCAATACCAAATAATTCTTTTAAGCGAACGTTGAACGTCTCGCGTATATCTTTCGCGGGTTCAGAACATTCGTGAATAATTGTATTTTCCATTATATTTCCTATAATATAAAATTATGCGTTTATTGTATGCGCATCCCACATTGCCTATTTAAGGCTACGCCGGGGGTTCTGGAACTACTGCTGCCGCATCATCTAACTGCTGTGCAAGTGTAGTCTGAGTTTGAACAACCTGTAACAATGCATCCTTATCTTCCTGACTCATACCAGTGCTAGCAGCAATAAGACGCTGAATATCAGCACTAAGATTAGTAAGAGCCGCGCCCGTTCGGGTTAAGAAAGCACTATTAGAATCAAGGAACGCCTGCATTTCGGGTGACAAAGCCATTGTAAATTTCCCTTCTTTTAAACCAACGTGAATCTCACGAATGAGAGCTAGAGATTCATCGTTGTGATGGTGAACATGTACAGTAATCTCTAGCTTCATTTTCTTTTCCATATTGCCTACGTTAAGTTACAAAATGCCACTTGGAAGAAGACGGGTCATATACAAACATATAGCTAACCTTATTATCATAACTAAGATTAACTTGTTCAATATTTCCACTTGTTCCAAAAGAAATACCAGCATTGTCAAATATCAAAATTACAAAACCACAAAAACTAGGACTAGGAGTATTAATAGTATTAATAGTTCCTGTACTAGTTAATCGGTGAACATCATGTGTTGGAGTAATACTACTTGCTACAGTAATATCATTTCCTTTACTTAATGCTACCATTTAAACAACAGCCTTTGGATACCATAAACCCGTACGAGGGTCATAGCAAAGGTCAATTGGACGTTCAGTAATAGTGGTATATGCTATTGCGATACCTCCTTGTGTAGCTACACCAGTATTAAATCCATTAGCAGTTCCTGTGGTCCAAACAAATGTTAATTCACAGTAACCTTTAGGATTGGGAGGAACAATTGTAGTAACAGGAGTTGTACCAGTTAATCGAGTAAACTTTGTAGTAGGTGTAATCGTAGCAGCAGAAGCCAGAGTAGTAGGCTTAGCTTGCTGTTCGGATTGTGCAGTATAAAAATCAAAAGGATAGTTTGGCATTTATATACCTTTCAATAATTAACTGATAACCACAGTATAGTTACCACCAGAAACGGTAACTGTAAACACAGTAGCTGCAGCGATTGATAAATTGGTAACTTTACCATTATTATCAATCAATTCCAGCATATTCTGATTGTTCGCTTTGAACGATGCAAGGTCTGTGAAAACCTGCGCCGTTACAGTAGCACCGGGACCAGCAGTACCCGTAACTGTTGCTTGAATAACTTTGTTAGCCATGATTCTCCTTTAGTAACCAGCAGGAATGGCCAAGTTATCAATATAAGCACAGCCAGCGGGATTATTAACAAAGAACTGTCCGCCCCATACCATATAGAAAATCTCTGCCGTAGCTACACCACCTGATGCACCACGGATTTCAAAGATATTACGGCCATCCGTTTTATAGAATCCAATGGGAAGAGTCTCTCCCCTTCCCCAAACTTCTGGCGAAACAAAGTCAATTCTATCCTTTGGCCAGTTGTAGGATTCCTCAGTAGTAGCACCAGCCATAGTCATTTTATCGTAATACATGTCTAAGCTATTAGGCTTAGAACCCTGCTTATCAATAAAAGTTACGGCCTGCCCAACATCTTCATATGCTTGTTTCTGACAGGGATGCTGCCAGGCTTTAGGATTGAAGTTGTTTTTAATTCCTACTCGATTACCAATCTTATTGATTGCTAAACGGGGGAAAGGTAATGCAAATGCTGAACCACCAGCATTAACACGGTTTGCACGAATCTCAGGTGTATTAGCACGCGAGAATCCGAGCCAAGTACCAGTTGATGCATTACTATGATGGTAAGGAACACCATAAATAGCAGGCATAGACGCTGGAGAACTAATACCAGCGGTAACTAATACGTCAGTTGCAATCGCGCCTACAATGTTAGGAGTAACCTGAATTTGGTTATTCTCAACATCCCAGAAAGTAACAACACCAGACCCTCGCAAAGTAGCGAGTGTAACGTCAAAAATCTGTACCGTCTGGCCGAAACGAACCAAACGCGCACCATTAACGTTATCTAAATCGTATGTATCGAAGCCAGCACCAGCGGTGACAACATCAATAATACCAATTTGACCTGTTCCAGCCTGCATCATTTGTGAATCAAGCTGACGACGACATTCATCTAATGCGTCAGCAACGAATTCACGAACTGCATTCTTAACAGACTTATCAGGACTATCAGTGGCCCACTG
>Ga0193740_1000174_pt1 | contig 19017 bp, 24 predicted proteins | sample L2s1metaG_FD_145072 | JGI IMG/M metagenome (GOLD analysis project Ga0193740, IMG submission 145072) | Soil microbial communities from a riparian zone of the East river system, Colorado, United States - L2s1 | ecosystem: Environmental > Terrestrial > Soil > Riparian zone | place: USA: East River... | reverse complement strand
CTTTTAGCTAATGATGTGGCCAATTCTATTAGATTGTTATCAAACGTATGGTATCTAGAGGCCTCAATCATTGGCGCGGCTATTTCTTTCACATCGAACTTCTTTTTCAACAAGTACTGGACCTTTGAGGACAAGCAATTTGATGTGAGGTCCACTGCAAGACAATATGTTTCGTTCATTGGTATGAGTGCGATTGGTTTGATTATCCAAATTGCCCTTCTGTATTACATGGTCGAAAATCTGGTTCCATACCGTATTTCCTTAATCGTGGCCATTGCTGTTGCTACCACAATTAACTTCATACTAAACAAGAAATTTACATTCAAAGAAAAGGTTTGGGCATAAGAGTCTACTCTTATTTGAGTTAATAAATATACTCAATTAGGGCAATGTTATGAATTAAAGTAACGAATTGAAGTAACGTAGTATAACTATTCAGCTAAATCTATCTAATCATGCTATCGTTTTTAAATTAGTTGTACAAATTTCAATGCATATACAATTCCTAGGGATGAACTTGCAATGAGCATATGTCTCCATGGCATAGCACGCAACCTTGGACCTTGAAGTTTAATTTGGTGATTATCGACTATATGTGTTATGTAGTCTCTTAATTTTTCATTCCATATGTCATATTCTATTTTATGTTTCTTTAATATGGTTTCAATCTCGTAAACAACAGGTACCCTCACAGAACCGATATGTTGAATATATCGTCGAGAAATTTCAACCTCAGCCTTTATCGCAATAAATCCCTGTTGTAGATTCAGAAGACGAAGATGCATTTCCCAAGGATATTTGAGTTTTTTCGAAAATCCACTTCCTATTTGTGTCGGTTTCTTATTTTCAAACTTTACCTTTTTGAATCCTTCGGCAAATAATGTTTTTATCAACTCTTCCTTCTTTACCTTTACCATCAGACTGAGATGATCAAATTCTATTTCTTCATGACGAATGAACTCACTGAAACCTTTCAACAAATTTATTGTTCTTGGATAACTACTAAGAAATTCCGACATCCTACTAACTAACATCATGCACTACAAGTAATATTAAAAGGCTGTGGAATTAGACAAATTTCTAGAAATTGATGACAGGCATACCCCTCAGGTAAATATCTATTTTTGGGCTAACAGTCATGTCCTTCATACTCAGGTTACGTTCAGTTTTCTTGACATCTGCCCCCCTTATAACAACAATTGGAATCGATTCATTGCTCTCGCCCATAATTAAAACCCCAATAGTAGCAAGGGAGTCTGCAGTAGCTTTGAAAGTTACCCTTAGTTTCTTTCCAAACAGGTCATTCTTGCCTCTCTCGTCTTCAACTGGGCTAAAGCCAGAAACACCGACTGCAATCCCAGTACAGCCTATCCTAGTAGGCATTAGTCTGCTGTCTGATATTACAATTCCAATCTTTATTCCAAATTTTTTGAAAAATTTTTTGCGTAATTGTTTGGCAGACTTAAAACTATCTTTAGGATACAGTACTATTTTCCCCGGAGGGCAATTTGATTTGTCAATTCCTGCATTGGGAGCTATCATCCCATCATTAATGGTTAGCAAGAAACCTGGAATGCCTGAAACCACATAGTCAGATTCCTGCAAGGAGATTTCTGCAATCCTCTCATCCATTTTAAACCTTGACGCAAAGGCTCTTGCTCTTTCACTTACCTTGACATTCTTCAGATCAATAAGAGAACCCTCACTCATTGAAACAAATTTGCTTGAAACGACTACAATATCGCTTTCCTGAAATTGAAACTCTGATTCAACTATTGTTCTAAAAAGATCGAAACCTGCCTCTTTTTTTGGGATCTTTATAGGAAAAATTTCCATTTACTTATAAAGATCCATCTGACAATATTTGTGTTCAGGAAAAATTATTAAAGTCAATGAAGGATTTAGGTTGATCTTTGAAAAATGAATATTACTGAGAAAATAATTGCGCGCGCGTCGAATAAAAATTCGGTTAGTCCTGGCGATGTAGTTTTCGCCGATGTAGACAACTTAATGATCCATGATGTTTCTGGTCCAGGAGTAATTAAGGTATTTGAAGAATGGTCTAAAAAAGGAATTCATCTTGAAAAGGTATGGAATCCGGACAAAATTTGGGTCGCCGAAGATCATTTTGTACCTTCTGCGGATAGGATTTCTGCCGAAAATATATCAAAACTAACGGATTGGGCAAAAAAATTCGGAATCAAAAAGCACTTCAAATATGGACTTGGTCAGTACGGTATTTGCCATACGCTTTCACATGAGGAAGCATTAGTTCTACCTGGAGAATTCTATGTCGGAGGTGACTCTCATACCAATACAACGGGAGCTCTTGGAGCTTTCGCAATAGGTTTGGGACACACCGACATTGCTTATGCAATGATGAACGGACGGATTTGGATTAAGGTACCTGAAACAATGCTGTTTAGATTAGTTGGAAAAAAACCGGCGCACATTATGGCCAAAGATATCATATTGAAAATAATAAGTGACATTGGAACTGACGGAGCAAATTATAAGACAATGGAATTTGCCGGAAATTCAGTGAGCGAAATGAGTATGGAAGAAAGACTGACACTTACAAACATGACCACCGAGGCGGGAGCAAAAAACGGGATAATCGAGCCAGACGCTGTTACGGACGAATATATCCGCCAAAGAACTCCAAGTTCATACAAGCCAATTTTGGGGGATGACCGCCATTATTTGGAAGAGTATACTTATGAAATCGAAAAACTCGAGCCTATCGTAGCTAAACCTTATTCACCACAAAATGCAGTCGTTGCTAGAGAGTTGCAGGGCGTTGAAGTGAACAAGGCCTATATAGGATCCTGTACTGGAGCCAAATTGGAAGATTTGAGATCAGCTGCTCAAATACTAAAGGGAAAAAAAGTGAAGATACGGACTGAAGTTTTGCCTGCTGCCCAATCTATCTATATAAAAGCAATGAAGGAAGGATTGATTGCTATCTTTATGGAGGCAGGGGCAGTTGTTGGTCCTCCTACCTGCGGTGCCTGCTGTGGGGCTCATATGGGAATTTTGGCTAAGGATGAAGTCTGTGTCAGTACTACCAACAGGAATTTTCCAGGAAGGATGGGACATGTTGAATCACAAACGTATCTCGCGTCACCCCTGGTAGTTGCCGCATCTGCACTCAAAGGTAAAATAACAGATCCTAGGGATGTATCTAAATGACTTTGAAAGGTACTGTTCATAAATATAACAGAGATAACATAGATACGGATGTAATACTTCCAGGTCCGTATTTGAAGATCCATGATCATGATGAATTATCAAAACATGCCATGGAAGGAATAGATACTGATTTTTCAAAAAAGGTCTCAAAGGGTGATTTTCTCCTTGCAGGAAATAACTTTGGATGTGGATCAAGTAGGGAACATGCTCCTATTGCTCTTTCTCATTCTGGAATCAGTGCTGTCATTGCTCCATCATTTGCACGTATCTTTTATCGTAACTGTGTTGACGGAGGATATTTATTGCCATTAGAAGTGGAAAAGTATACATTAGAACAAATCTCTGACAAGGACACGCTGGAAATTGACATAGAAAAAAATCAAATTCATGACATAACAAATGGAAAAAAATTCTCCATCTCTCCTTTCCCTCCATTGATAAAAAAAATAATTGAATGCGGGGGTCTGATGTATTATAAAGAATGAAGAAGAGAAAAGGTAAACTCGAAGAAATATTAAGCAAAGCAAGGTTTTATGATGATATCGATCTTTATCAAGTTTCATACCGCGATTTTGACAATATAGCAAGTGTAACACTCAAAGAATTCATTTATCTATCTTCAAATTTTGAATCGATTCCAATTAGTAGAATAGTGGAAATAAAAAAGGGAATTGACGTGATATATTCAAAATCGAACTCACAAAAAAATTCATAATGCATATCTGAGTAATAATTGCGCATACTAATTCACTCATCTTGTAGGTACCATCCTCTTGGTAGTAAAAGATTCAAGAATGGTTTTTCTCCTATGTGCGTCGCGTATCGCCATATCCTTTGATCGGCAAATTGGTCAAAATTTTTGCTTATCATTTTTAATGCTCCCAATTCATTGTAAAGCAAATTCTTACTCGTCCAAATTGAATTTTGCCTCGAGAATTTACAATTACAATCAAGCTCCACATATGTCTTGTTCTCTTTTATTGTAGGATATGCACGACAAGATAATGGTCTAGAGTCGTATATTAGGCAATTAAGACCCCCATGTGGAGAGCGATCCTCGCTGTCAGTATCTAGAAATGGACAATAATCTCCATTGATTTTGCCCATAAGCTGATAGGCAATTACTTGAAGAGGACCATTTAATTTTTCATTAAGACCAATTCCTAATCTTGGCAGCACAGTAATCTTGATTTTATAAGTTTCAGCTAGACTTTCAATCTCTTCTTTTTCTTCTGGTAAAAGAAGAACACCTATTTTTCCATACTCTACTGAAGGAAAATATTGACGATAGATACAACAATCAGAACAATTCTGGACGCAATGAAATTCTCTATTCATGTTGTGTATCCAAGTTCTTAATCAAAGAATTTTCAAAGCTATTACTTTCAAGCTCACTTATCTTTAGAAATTTTACATCATAAATAGTCTTCATTCTTTTAAAGATATTGAGTTCAAAAGTAGGATTATTACTCTCACCTTTTTCACCATTTTTCATTCTATCCTTGTCACTAATCTTATTTTCCAAAGATTTGTAAAGCGCAAATCGCAATATTGTTTTTTGATCAAAATTTTTTTTGAAGCGCAAATAATTCTGAGTCAGCTGATTCTTCTTGAAAAAACCGATACTTTCTTTTGAAAAAAGGTTCCTTCCGTGCTGATGGAGTATGAACCAGTAATAATCATTATCTTCAATAAACCTTAGAATTATTTGGTCATCTGCCCACCAATGTATATTCTCATTCCATATTTTTATTGCCTTTTTTCTATCGCTATAAAGTATCAAGATATTCATGAAAATGTCAGTATATCTATATCCCACTCCCAAAAAGTCAGAAATCCATCTTTTCTCCATTTTTATCTATTTTATGAAAACCATAAAGTAAACTTATCTAACGAGTCCTTTTTCCTTATCAGGCGAGAATCTTTGACTCAGTTTGGAATGAGTGCCTGGTTCTCAATAGTCACTTTAGACAGCCTTGATATGAGATTTTAGTCTTGCCTCAGAGGGATAACAAAAAGGTCATCATTGGCAAGTGTTGTAGTTGTGATAAATCACTTAATAATTTAAAGCTTGAGAATTGAATTTCATTAGAGAGGCTATGTTTTTTCTACAGCCTCAATATGACATTCATGACCCCTATGGTTCTTATCTATCTCTAAGGCTTCATCTGCTGTAATTGGGAATTTTTCATAGCTCAGGTTTTCCCCACCTTCTTTTTCCAAAATAATCTGTTTACATTCATCACATATCAACTGGAGGAATATTTTACCCACAGCTAGATTATTAAAATAAGGATATTTAGACCATTGCCAGCCTATTTTATTGACTTGTACGCCATCTTATTTTGATATCTTAAAAAGAGAAAATATGTGAGTAAAATAAAAACAGCAGAAGTTGAAACGTAAGCAATATCAATAAGATTGTCCTTCTCGTTAATTATTCTACATGGAAACTCCCCATTAGTACAGCCAACCGCAAAAAAAATTAGATTCCAGATTGAGTGCGATACTATTGCGAACCATCCTTTTCCAGTAATCCAGGTTCTGAGACTTGCGAAAATGGATGGTGTTACAAATAGCCAGGTCAAATATGCAAGACTACTGACCTGTACTGTAGGGGTATTTAGAATATGCAATGAAGCCCAAACAACACCTCCTGCCAGAGTTACCAGATTATTTCCTGTTAGATAAAATGGTAACCCGAAAAACAACGTCTCTTCAAAGGGACCTGCAAAAATTACCGAGATCACAGTTAGCGGAATTGTAGGTTCACTATAGTCATTTACTATTATATCCACAACTATCGATCCTATCACCATAATAACAAATCCAATTAAGTGATAGAACAATACCATGATTGTTAGATAGTATATAGAATTTCGTCTATACTTTGAGATCCATGTAATAGGATTAATATCATTCTTCAAGTCAGAGTAAATCGTATTGTTTTTTGCCAATTAGGATGACAATGATGTGAAAAAGTTGATGATATTTACACGTTATGTCAGTTAAGATATTTGTAAATAGAATTTACTTGCATTCATGAAATATTTTTTTCAAGCTCATCTATCGTACTTATAGGTAGAGAACAAGTAAAATCCTTACACACAAATGCAAATTCTTTAATGTTATTTTTAATGTTATTATTATTGTTGTTGTTAGCGTTAATTGATTTATTCTTAAAATACGGATATTTGTCAAGTTCTGATAACGAAGTCTGATTAACAATTGCAGTAATCGCGTTTGGAAGGAATTTTCTGTTTACATGATTTCCAAGTTCTGAATATTCTCCGTTCTTGATTATAGATATTTCCAATGGTGTCTTCATCCTCAAATATATTGCCGAGAGTAACTGACCAAATCCAAATGGGTTTCCTGCTGCTGGCTTTGACATCCTTTGAATCATTTGGTCAGCTTTTGCAAGAAGATCTTCATTTTGAGTGTAATAATATAACTTTATTAAATTAGAAGTGGCGACGGAATTGCCACTGGGAATCGCAAGATCGTAGTGATTCTTAGTTCTTACAATTAGTTTTTCGTTGTCATCGGGAGTGAAGAAAAAATCATTTGTTTCAGTGTCCCAGAAGTGTTCGATCATTGAATTGGTATATTCTATAGCTCTTTCAAGATAGTAAGATTTTGAATCTACGCTAAATAAATTAATTAAAGCATCCACATAGAAAGCATAATCATCAAGATATCCAGAAATCTTTGAAACTTTGTTGAAAACTCTATTTAGTCTGTTACTACTACTACTTAAATTATTTTCAATGAAACTAACTGCCTTTTGTGCATTTTCAAGGTAACTTAAATTGCCCGTTGCTTTGTAGCCGCTAACAAATCCTGAAATCATCAACCCATTCCATGAAGTTAGAATCTTTCTATCAGTTTCTGGCTTGATTCTTTTAAGTCGGATCTGGTAAAGCTGTTCTAATGAGGATTCGATCTTTTCGTTTATCCACTCTTGAGTCTTCGAATATTTTTCTGACAGTCTTTGAACAGACGTATACTTGTTTAAAATGTTATTCCCTTCAAAATTACCTCCTTGAGTAACTCCAAAGCGAGCTGCAAATATCTCAGAGACCTCCTGTTCCAATATTTTTTTGAGCTCCTTGTACGACCATAAATAATATTTTCCTTCTTCGCCTTCAGAGTCTGCATCCTGTGAAGAGTAGAATGCTCCCTCATTCGACGTCATCTCTCTTTGCACATATCTGAGAATTTTTTCAAGAACATTCGAATAGTTTGGATCCAAAGTTATCGAATATATTTCAGAATAAAGTGTAGAAAGAAGGGCATTATCATATAGCATTTTTTCAAAATGTGGCACTAACCATCTCTGATCAGTTGAATAACGTGCAAAACCGCCGCCAACGTGATCATGTATTCCTCCTGAATCCATCTTATCAGCCGTAAAGAGGACAAAATCTTTATATTTGGTAATTCCTGAATAATCAAAAGCTCTTAATAAGAATAGCAAATTTGATGCATTAGGGAATTTTGGAGCGCTACCGAACCCTCCATACAGGTTATCCGCTAATTGTAAAAGAGTTACTGCTGCTTCATTTATTATTGTTTTTTCTAACTTTGATTCTGTATCTGATACTATATCAGTAGAAGATTCCCTTAGCGCAGTAACAAATTCTTGACTGGAAGAAATTACTTCATTGCGTCTATTTTTGTATCCATCAGCCAATCTTAATAATATTGTTCCAAATCCCGGTAAACCATGTCTACTTTCGTTTGGAAAATATGTACCGATATAAAAGGGTCTTTGATCAGGAGTTAAAAATGCTGATAGGGGCCAGCCGCCAGTACCCGTATACATTTGACATGCTCTCTGATAAATATCATCAATATCGGGTCTTTCCTCTCTGTCTACTTTAATGTTTATATAATTTTCATTCATGATTTTGGCAATATCGTTGTCTTCAAATGACTCATGAGCCATTACATGACACCAGTGACATGAACTGTATCCAATACTCAAGAAAATTGGTTTGTCTTCTTTCTTTGACCTCTCAAGAGCCTCCTGACTCCAGCCGTACCATTCGACAGGATTATACGCGTGCTGAAGAAGATAAGGACTAGTTTCATTGATAAGACTATTGGGTTTTTTTTGACGATTTTGAATATTGTCCACAGATGGTTATTTGCGAATATGATATTTAGACCCTTTCTTTATTAGACACAAAGAAATCGAGGTTACTTTGACCAAATCGGATTTTTCAACTTAATAATGATTCAGTTGTGAATAAAACTGATTAAATAATTAGTTCTTTATGTTACGTTTAAATAATAAACGGTGTGCTAGTGCAGAAAGAAGACTCTTATTCAAACTTTGTGAACTCTATCAATTCAGAACAAACAAGACAGGCATACGAATACTCCCTATCCAAATTCTTAAAATATTATCAAATGAACCTGGAATCTTTTATTAGGTTACCACAACAGGAAATATCAAATTATATCGCAAATTATCTAGTAGAAAAAAAGATATCAAGACAGTACAAAGTAGTCTTATTCTCTGCAATAAAACACGCTTGCGAAATGAATGACGTTATCTTAAACTGGAAGAAATTAAAGAAATTCATCAAGTCTGAGAAGACAGATAACAGCATAAACGGCAAGGATAGAGGTTATTATCATGAAGAAATTCAGAAAATACTAGAGTTCTCAGACCAACGTTTGAAGACAGCCTTTCTAGTTTTATCGTTTACTGGTATCAGAATAGGCGCTTTACAGTTGATAAGAATAGCAGATTTAGAAAAGATTGATAATTTATAAACTACACTACCGGTTTAAATCATAGATAACATGAACGTTATCACTGCCATGTTGATCTAATTCTCTTTGAATTTCTTTATCTTTGACTCATTAAGTCCGTCTGTCTCAAGTTGCTTATAAACCTCAATTAAGAGAAATAAAGATCTGTGCCAAAACAATTTAGAATTTGGATAGAAATCAACTTTACTAACTCATAAATTCTAATACATTCTTCGTAAGCCGTTTTATAGTTTGTAGTACCTATAAATTGTAATACAAAACAATTGGGGGTTGTTTCTTGATTATAGAATCAAATTAACTTCCCCATCAGTTGTTTATTTTTACTTCCTTCTAATTCATTAGATAATATTTCATTAAATTCCTTCAGTATGCTAGGAAATATTATACAATGGGCGATTAATCTTTTAATGTTCAAATCTCCCGTTTGTTTTGCTATTTGGGTCATATATCTAATCATCTGATCTTTCTTATCTTGATATCTATGTGCGTATATACAACATATTATCTAAGATATTTTTTATTAACATAAAATCTTCTTCATCTTTATCTTCTATTTCTGGCGTACCAGGAGGTTCAACTGCTGGACCATAACGACGTTCTCTTGTATACATATCTACTTCGTCATAATTCATTTCTTATCATATTATTTCCGTTGGTGCGACTATTATTTTTTACTTGTACGCTCACCCTTCATATTTCAGACAATTACACTTGAAACAATGACGGTCGTTGTCGTCTTGACCAATCGGATGCTTATGACTGATTCTAGTATGATCACATTGGCGACATTTGTCATTCCAAACCATAATTATATTAAATTGACTATCTTATTTATTTATTAAGATACTAGATTTATTAAGCATGTGCTTAATTAAAAAATTAAATTTACAGAGCATAAACTCAAAAAGTTGCTGCACTTAAAGATAATGATAGAATAGTCCACTTCGATAGATCATAACACATTGTCATTTCTTATTTATCACTCCTCAAACACCTCACAAAGTACTGACCGAATACATTTACAATCTGGTTCCTGTTCCAAATGCTTAATGGGTCCATCTATTATTTTACGTACTATCTGAATTGTCTCGTTCTGTTCTCTCATTTCTTATTTACTATCAATTGGTGCTAAAGGAATCTTATTATCCATTGCTGCCGAGTTGAAGTTTCTTACAGAATTTAGAGAAGACATATTAACTGGGATAATTTGTTAGAGTAACTAAACAAAGGTAATCAGCGACAAGATTCTCTAGGAGTTAATATACGACTTCGCTGAAAGGGATCCAGAATATATGAGCGTAGCACCGGAATTACCCGCTGTGGTAAACTGGTAGCCATTTAAATATCATAAAGACGAAAATGAAGTTATGGCTAAGACCAATGACAATTACAATCCTGCTAGGAGTTCTATGATTTGGTTATTTATATCTGTGGCCGTAGTTGTCATCTTACATATTGTTTTACCATTTCCTATATCATTCATAGTATCCATAATTGTGCTCTTCTGTCTTCGTATCTACAGAGACGATAGGGCGTTAAGAAAGGCGGGTATGGGAGGAATAATAGGTTGGTACAAATCCATGTTCTCCTCTGGATTTGGTCCTCGGGCAGGTACAGGAATTAACGGTTCGGCATACCAACCCCTGAAGTTCTCTTGTATCAACTGTGGTAATGAGCATAATAAAATCGCATGTCCTAACTGCGGTTCAAAGGGAGTAAGACCTGTGTGATATATGAGGGAATAAATTAAGATAGTCTTATATCCATAAATTTTTCACAATCACATTCGGGTAGGTAAACTTTATTAGTCAACAATACAATTAATATATAAAGATTCTTTTCTAACCTGTTTAACTATTTATATGCACAACTTAATAATGATTTAATTATGATTTGAGTGCCAATAAAAGTACATAGTTGGTGCGATTTCATAATAACAAGAAGGGAATTAGAATTCTTGCAATTGCAGAAAGTTTTCAGAAACAGGATAGGAAATCAATTTTGGCGGGTATTGTTATGCGACGTGATCTAGTAGTTGATGGTTTCATATATGCTGATACAATCGTAGGTGGAAATGATGGCACTAGTAAAGTTCTTTCAATGATTGATAGTCTGGACAGAACTGATATCAACTGTGTTCTCCTAGGAGGATTAATAATCAGTTTATTCAATATTATTAGTGGTAAATATATTAATGAAATAACTGGGATACCAGTAATAGCCATTTCATACAGAAGATCCTCCGGATTGAAGGGCTCTATTCATGGCATGTCTGCGAACCAAAAAATTAACGATTATTTGAAACTTGATGAACGAAAACCGTTGAGGTTGTGGACTGGAAAAACAATATATCTTCGTCATTGGGGGCTCGAATTTTCTGATGCTTCGAATTTGCTAAATTCGCTAGTAATCCAAGGTGCTAAACCAGAACCACTACGACTAGCTACACTAGCTGCAAGGGCCTATCGAAATTATTCCAAATAAATCATGACAAAAATATGTACTTATAGATTCCAATAATTGATACCAAGTTGCAAATGTGGATCTATTTTATTAATTCCCTTCCTTAGATTTTGACGCTGATTTCGGTGTATAGCGTATGTAGGCGTCATAAAAAATTTCGTTTCCATGACCTGTTACAGTATGCAAAAAAGAGATGTCCATCACAACCTTTGTTTCATTCTCTAAAAAATGGTTAATGTCTTGCTCAAGGCCATGCGGTTCATAAGATCTAAAAAATTTTATTCTTTCCTTTGGCATATTTTGTTATAATGGAAAAAACAGGAGTATATCAATATTATTAAAAAACAGGCTAATCTAGTCTTTATTAATTTTGAATTCATTTGAACAAGAATGATTACAAAACTAATGTGTTTGGATATGAACTATGCTCTATTCAATAATTCCTTTTCCTTTTCTTTTACTATGGGTTTTACTTTGTTCATAATGATGTGGTGAAAATTCTTTGTAGTTACGTCCAGTGTAAATATGATGACAAAGCACAAGTGATTTCTAGAATCAGTTATTGGTATTGTAATCCTCAATAATTTTTCATAGCTTGAGCATGTATAATCGATTTTACCGAGAATCGACTGCCATCTTATTCTCGTGTACTGTCTGGTAACAGCCGCAAGTGCATACTGAGCAGTTTGTTCTTCATTTAGCAATGGTTTAATTCCTTTTCTTTCATACAATGCCAGGATTGTTCCATGGTGATCGACAATTGCTGCAAACCTGATGTTTTTGTCAGATCTCGCTATTGTTTCACAAAATGATTTGAAGAAATTTGTCACAGGTAGAAACTAAATTTTCCGATATAATAAAGTTTAAGTATGAAACTGAGTTTCTGGTTAACTTTTATTTAACATTACAATCGTCTATCCAATTCAAAAAAATAAATAAGATATTTTTCAACATAATCAAATACAGTGCGTAGCTTGGCTTCTAAAAGAAAACTTGCAATTGACTTGGATTCAGTACTCGCAGACACTATGGTTATTTGGGTTGAAGAATTTAACAAGCGGAACAATTCAAGTATAACCAAAGACAATATTATTTCCTGGGACATATCAAAAATTCTCGATATTTCTATTACCGAGGTTTCGGACATTTTTACATATATTTGGGATAAGCGCTGGATAGATATTCCCTCAACAGAACCTTCTATTGGTAATATAGTGTCTAATCTTCATAATAAAGGATTCAGAATTTCCATTTTGACAAAAAGATATAGATCTTCTGTGAGTAATGTCATAAAATGGTTGGATTTACACAAGATTCACTGCGATGATCTCATGTTCGTATACGATGATGCCCTAAAGACAGAGTATCCGTTTGATATTCTAGTCGATGATGCACCTATAAATTTTAGTGATCTAGTACAGCCCAGAATTGGAATCCTATTTAATCAGCCGTGGAACAAGAATTTTTCATGGCCAGTCAGAATTGACGCATTGAGTGAAGTTATTAATATTATTAAATCATACGACTGAAGTCTGCTAAGCCAGAAATTATCAATTACTGTTTTGAAGACACATTTTGATATCCTGAACAGAAATTTTAAGGTTAAATCATTGCTATAATCTTACTTTGTTACTCGAATTATTTAACTCAATCAAGTAAACAAAGATTAAGTATCTTCAGATTAAATTCTAATTGAAATGGATCAACACATTATAACTGGCAGCAGCAAACTTTACTCCGGAAAAATATCGATCCGATTGGATAAGTATTACTTGGGAGATAGGATCATAGAAAAAGAAATAGTTGAACATTCAGATTCCGTAGGGATAATCGCATTAGACAACAAGGAAAATATTATACTGGTGGAACAATTTCGAATAGCTGCCAGAAATAGTATGCTAGAAATTCCTGCCGGTAAAATTGAAAAAGGCGAAACCCCTGAAGATGCGGCATTACGCGAAATGAACGAAGAAATAGGTTACACGGGAAGATTGACACCTTTATTTCAGTGTTATCTCGCTCCTGGTTATGATACTGAAAAAATGTATTTCTTCTTGGCCTCAAACCTGAAAATTTCGAAAAAAAGACTTACACCGGATGAAGATGAACAAATAAAGATTAAACGAATGACGCTGAGTTCTGCTCTAAAAAGATGTATTTCTGGAAAAATAATCGATTGTAAAACTATCGCAGCAATTAATATGATATTGAATTCTAAAAATAAATTGGTTAGGAACATGGTCATACGGGCCTATCTCAGAAATGAAAAGTCTATAAAACAAGGAAGATAATATCACTCATGTCTCAACCAAAATACAAGAAATTATCGGGAAATGAATTAGATGAGACCATCAGAACTCTGAGTGGATGGGAATTAAAAGATGGAAAATTGCAAAAGTCTTTTAAATTTTCAAACTTTATCGAGGCATTTGGTTTCATGACAAGGATAGCTTTAGAGGCCGAAAAAATCAACCATCATCCTGAATGGTCAAATGTTTATGATACTGTTAAAGTTAGACTGAGTACTCACGATGCAGATGGAATCACGGATTACGATATCAAGCTTGCAAATATCATAGACCGCACTAGGGCGTAGTACGATACCAAGTGCGCACTAAATGAAAATGTTGTAACTCATTATGGTAACTAAAACTACCAATATGATGGATGTTACCCCGAATAGATTTGTTTCTATAAGTTTTGAGGTATTCATATTCTAAATTAAAGAATGGTTATCTTGCTGTGCATTTATTATTGGTTTACGAATTGAGTGCGAAAATGTGAAATTTATTTCAATTGGTTTATGTTGATGTCATAAATTGAGCAATCATATAATTATGAATTATCGATTTGAGTAAATGTTCTAGATTTCAAGATTAATATTAGTAAGAACTATAATTAATCGATGAATACAGATTAACACGGACTAGCTGTCATCTTTTTCATTGATTAGCAACACTTCTTGCATTAACCAATCGCAAAATTTTTTCACATTCTCGTCAATCCTACACCAAAGATGTATCGAACCTGGTAAAATTTCTATCCTGCCTTGAGGAGTAAGAATCTTCAACCCTTCCTTACCTTCGTACATATAAGCATCTTGTGGTGTCACACTTCCTAAGAATTCAATGGCCTTTTGTTTGATGCTTTCTCGAGGTATCGGAAAACGCCTCCGGAACTTATCAACCACCAAGCCCAAATTTTCCGCACCATAATCTTCTACATCGTAAATTTTTTTCGGATCTGGAAAATGCATGTTTAAGGTTACATGATATCTTGATCCAGTGAATTCAGACAATTGATTTACAAGTTGGTATGCATTATTCGGGCTTTTCTTTAAAGATTTTTGAATTTCGCTTTTGTGATACTTAATGTTAAATAATAAATCTGAATACAAATCAGAAAAACTCATTTGTTGAATAAAAACATCACATTAAATAAATTATTCTACTGTATTTGTCATTAACGCAAAATAAAACATTTCCGTTGAATATCCCATTAATGTTTGATTTCAGTCATAACCCTCGATATCGGTACAAGTACTGACGACACTTAAATCTTATTTAGTAATATCATAACACAATCATATGTTCGCAACCGATTCTAGTTCTGAGCGTGCTACCAGTATTGAGGATTATCAATATACATGTACCGAATTTATTACAGACATTAGTAGAGACTATAAAGATTGGGTGGATAGATATCAATTAAGCAATGAAGAATCATCCAAAAGAAAAGAATCCATCGATAATGTCGTTACAACCACTAATAACTGGATAAGAAACTTTTGTAATACTATAAAGAAGGTTGACATAGTTATGAATGACGGTATAAACAAAATGGCCGAAAACACGGCCGGCTACCCGTTTCATTTTGAGGTTTCTGTAAATTCAGTGAAAAGATATTCAAAACACAGCCAAGGTAGGGTGGCCCTGAGAATAAACGCTATACCTCAAGAGGGGAGACTGGTTAGATTAGGAAAGTATAGCAAGAATGAATTGTTTCTCATCTCATCGAGTTCCCCCGTATCACATACAGTAAGTGAGGAGAGTATGAATACCGTTGATATCCTGGATGACTACATAACACTCGATGCATCAAGTTGTGAAAAAGGCAGTATTGTTTCTATTACTATCATTGTCGAAGAGGTAAGAGATGATTATGTTTCCGAAAGTAGAGGGTATTCCACTGTTATCATGATCATTTGAGTTAGTTACCAATTAAAGAGAGAAAAATCAATCGAACTTGGACGATACGAATTTGATGATTAGAATCATATATGATTCAACCAATTTACGGACACGTTACGCTTATTTTTAAACATCCTAGTTGTGGTGTTTCTGCAAAATACTGAATAGGATCTAAAGAAACAGTTAAAATAAGCAATATTTTTTTCATCACTAGAAGTCATGCGACGGTCGTCCAGTTTGGTCTAGGACATCAGATTGCCAATCTGGTAACCCGGGTTCAAATCCCGGCCGTCGCATTTAGTTTTTCCGATAAAGTGTCACTTTTTTGGTTTGCTTATTATCTCCATCATCTGATTGTAAGCACTCTCCGCGCTATCTTTTCTTGGAAGCTGAATTACGAGCAAGTTTCCTTGAGAAACACTTTCAGAATCCGTCGGAGCTATGGCAATTAATCCAGTATTTGCCAAAGCCTCGAAAAATTCAGGCATTTTATTTGCATAAAAAAGGTAGTTTTCATCGAAACCGTAGTCAAGGTAAGTCATCAGTACATCAACAAATACATGCTTCGAATCATGAAATAAATCTAACAGTACATCAACAGCCAGTTTTTTACCCGCAACTTTTCTAATTATTTCATCATATCTTTTGGAATCAATATGAATACATGGTATTGGATTTTCATTGTATTCAATTAAAGATGCGTCATATTTGTGCAAATTTTTTTTAAAATCATCAAGTGTATAGAAATATCTCTTGGGCATTTCGTAGAATATGTATTACAATTGAATAAGTTATTTATTCGTTCATTCATTCATTCATTAATTTAGCAATTCATTGATTTTCCCATTATTCACTTTTTCTATGATATATTGATAATCCCAGTCGAACAGAAGAATATGGTCAGTTACCCTAGTGCTTTCATCATCTAAATAATCAGCAAAGAGTAATCTTCATCCCATTGTAAATATCTAAAAAATAAACTAATAACATTATCTTTAATCTAAAATTCTTGATAATGGGTAATCAGTTCTATTACACCGCAATTTAAATAAAAAAAATATGATAATTTTTCATGTCATCAGAAGAATTAGTTTTAGAGAAAATACTCTCGACAGGTTCAAACGGAATAAAAAAATCTGAATTAAAAAGGGAATTTACTTCATTTGATCTAGACCAGACATTAGAGAATCTAGTTAATGACGGAAAGGTCTGTGTTGATAAAAAAGGGGCGGCGTATTACTGCTGGACTTCTGAGGTATATCTTAAACATCTAAATAATGTCGATCCGAAATTTAGAATTCTAATTGAGCGCATAAAATTCATTGAAAGAAAACTTGACAGTCACTCAAACAGTGTGAAAGATGCAATAAATGGTTTAATTGAACTTTTAAAGGCCGAAAGTACAGAATCTCATAAATCTCTAGTCAATCTGGATAATTTCAAAATCGAGTTTGATACAGTTCTCTCAAGGTCAAACAGCTCAATAGGCTGGATTGAGCTTGGGCAGGTTAGAGATGAGCTGGGCCAAAAATTCGATTTAAACAAGAACGAATTTTATGAACTAGTTGAGCAGCTAGTCAATGCCTATCATAATGAATACGAGCTGTCTACTGGAGGAAATGAGGGGTTGATTTTGAGAGGTTTACTCCATGGATATGTGAGAGGCATATGAGAATGTATCCCTATGGATTAAAATTAAACCCATACCCAAGCAGCCCTACACCTTCTTATGTCGATAGTCAAATTCTTGGAGGAAGGACGCACAAGGATGCAAAACAAGCCATAATTACTTGCATTTCTGATCTTTATTCAAAACTAGAGGGAACAAGCCCAACAGACAGAGATTTTAGATTGATAACCATGATTCAAGATGTAGGTTCGGGTAAGACCCATCTTGCGTTTCACATTAAGGGATTGCCAGATCTCATTGAAAAAGCAGTAACATCCTATGTTGATCTATCTCAAGTTTCTCCTAGAGATATCCATAATATTTATGATTCAATCCTCGGAGGGTTTAGTTATGATGATATCGAAAGCCTAAGAAGAAGTGTACTTTATTTTTTATGCAAGAAGGCTGATGATTATGGAAGCTCTGTGAGGAAGGCATTTAACTATGGATTTTTGGATAATTTGAGTGGTAACAAACATCTCAAACAAAGAGCAGAAGAGATTCTGAAAGGGAAACAGAAATTAAATTTTCAATACGTATCTGAAATCCTTTCATTTGGATTTTCCGAAATACAAATTGAAATCATGAAGTCATTATTAGAAGATAGATTGAGAACAGATGTTTCAAAAATTAGGTCCCTTGAAGGCGTGATAAATAGTTTGAGTGCAATAGCTGACATTAATCTTAAATTATTGAATAAAATAACAATATTTCAGTTTGATGAATTTGATTCAAAAAGAGAATCTTTAGAATTTATTAAAGCAATAATTAATGCACACATACCTTCATCCATACTAATGCTGATACTCACTCCTTCTTCATATGATGAAATCAAAAAAGAGAATTCTTCAGTCTTTGACAGGTTGGAAAAAGCTAATTACAAGATTGATCTGGCAGGTTCTCACACTCTTGGTGAACTAAAAGACATTATCTTTGAGTATATAAAACATTACGATGAGAAAAAGCATTTTACACCCGATCATGAGAATGATCTTGAAACAAAAATTAGACTAGTTTATGATGAGTTTCCAGATTTTAGAAATGTAAGATCAATGTTGAATATTTTTTACCATGCGACAGAACAAGCTTCAAAGCGAGGTTCATTCATAATAGATGAGTCAATAATTGATGATACAATAAAAATTATTTATCCTGGATCCAAAATAAGGGGAAGTTTAATGAATATTCCTCTATCCGACTTTATACAGATAAAGAAGAGTGTTAAAAGTATGGATACGTTAGAACCTGACATACGTGAAGCCATTAGAAATCTTTTGACATTAACAAACTATGAAGGATTTGTAAATGAGCTAAATTTTGACAATCTAGTGGGTGAGGGAATCGATATTACATACAATGATAGTTATGGATCAAAGATTGCTGTATCCGTTGTCATTAAGGATGAGCCAATAAAAACCCAAGCACAAATCTCAAATGCATCAAAGTCGCTCAATATTGTAGACAGACTTGTAGTGTTAACAGGAAGTACAAATCGCACATTTAGGGGAACTTCTAGAAATGGAAATGATGTTACGACCATTGTTAATATGGACAATACCAAAATTGTAGATTTGATATACTTTAATAAAAAATATAAAATGCAGGAAATTTTGGATGATGATTTAGAAAGAGCAATCACTCTGGCCCGCTCAATAAAGTTATGTTAAGGGTCTTAGGTTATCTATTCAAGGAACTATTACCTCATCAGGAAAGTGT
>Ga0193740_1000171_pt1 | contig 19175 bp, 10 predicted proteins | sample L2s1metaG_FD_145072 | JGI IMG/M metagenome (GOLD analysis project Ga0193740, IMG submission 145072) | Soil microbial communities from a riparian zone of the East river system, Colorado, United States - L2s1 | ecosystem: Environmental > Terrestrial > Soil > Riparian zone | place: USA: East River... | reverse complement strand
CTGTGTCATAAGTGGGTTCCCATGAACCAACGGAAGCAGGGGAAAGATCAATAACACTCCATTCAGCTTTTCCAAGATTTTTATTTATGGCTGCAGATACTTTATTTGCTCTTTCTTCATCGCGAAAGATCAATGCTGCTGCCAAATTATTACCTGTTTTCCATGCAATGATCTGCGGACGTGAAACAGGAATTTTTTTTGTTCCGGCTCCACTGAGACTAAATGCGGTTTTCCTGAAATCAATGATCTCTTTTTGCCAGCCCCCATTTCTTTTATACACCACGTGGTATTGTGGAATGGTCGAATTCTCCTCCCGCCAGTATGTAGCGATGTAAGGATGACCATTAGCATCGGCAAACATGGATGTCTGGTTGATCAATTCTGATTTCTGCGGAATTCGAAGTGCATATTCAGCACTTGAGGCTGTGATCGGAAGTTGATAGGTTTCTCCTGTAGATTTTTGCCAGGCGGTGGCTCCGTCTTTTGAATATGCGTAACACAGATCGTGGTTACTGGCTACATCAGGCGTTTCCCTCCATACCCATGAAAGATAAATCCTTCCTTTTGTATCCACGCATGCCTGCCAGTAGGCATTACGTTGTTCTTCGCCATCAATTAAATTGCTATGCAATTGAATCCATACTTTTGTTTTAAGATCGTATTGGTTCATGACAAGACGGCCATTGCCCGAGCCACCGTCGCGATAAAAAAATATAAGATTTCCATTGGGCAACCGGTAAAACTCCGGGTAACTAAGTTTATTCTCTTGTTTTCCGGTCATTGCCATTTCATTACTCATGTCCAATGAGCCTGGCGTTTTGCTTTTTACATAGTGTAGCTGATTATTGTGATGATTCCATGCCATGTGTAAATAACCGTCTCCATCCACCATAATGCTGATCACATTATGCGCATCCGAAACATTACCTTTTAAATTTGTAGTCGTCAGCTGCCATTTATTGTCGTCGAGTTTTCTTTTCCCTACTACCACGTGGCCATCTTTGTTGTAATAAGCAATGTATTGCCAATTGCGAAAACTCACCAGCGAGTTCTTTCGAAAAATAGTTGTATTCACAGAATTATTTGCCCAACCGCTGTCAACGTTTACCAGTTTCACCTTAACGTTTTGAGCAGAAACAGCATAATAGCAGCAATGCAAAATTATGAACACAAAATAGCGGTACATCATATTCAATTCATGAGCAAAACTCCGGCATTCTCTCTAAAAAAACTTAAGAAGGCCGGAGAAGGATTTCACCCGGCCCCCTACGATTGCTATATGTGAGAAAACTGCATCTATTAATAACCTGTATTTTGTTCCAGGACAGCATCTTTATTTAAATCAATTTCTGATTTTGGAATTGGCAGCAAAAGGTTCTTTGCACTTATTCCCACTACAGGATTGATGATTTGCGTGTTGTATTTCTGGGTTCTTGTAACCAGGGTACCTGTTCGCATCAAAGTCATTCTCCTGTTCTCTTCCGCCAACAACTCTCTTACTCTTTCATCCAGGATAAAGTCAAGGTTGATCTGTGCAGCCGTTACAGGCGATGCATTTGACCTTGCCCTGATCACATTAATGGAATTTGCAGCTTCGGCTAATTTTCCTAACCTGAACTGCGCTTCCGCCTGCAATAAATACGTTTCACCCAATCTCATTAAAATAAAATCCTTGATCATGGCAAAACCAAATTCATCTTTCGGATCGAACTGGTACCACTTGGTAGTATTGGGTGCGATTTTAAAAATGGTATCAGCGCCGACATATGGAATTTGTTGTCCATTGTAGGTACTTGCAGGATTGTTGTAATAGTACTTTCTCCGCAAATTAAATTGCGAATTCCGCATATCGTTTGTTTCATACAATCCATACACTACCCAGTCGGTAAGGCGCATACGTGCAATCCCTCTTCCACCCAATGAATCGGTAATGATCATTGGTTTACCATCAGGAGAATTGATCTGATAGTATGCAGCACCCCAGTTGCGACGTTGCTGCGGGTTGTTGGTAATTCCGCCCGGAACCGAAGTTGGATTTTCCTGCTCCATCACCCAAAGGGCTTCCCTGTTTCCCTGGTACCTTCTTTGGTTACCGTATATGAACATATCAGAAAACGGATCACCAGGCTGTGTTGCCCTTATACCAAAGCGGGTAGTATTCAATGCAAACTTTCCGCCGTTGATAATAGCAGCGGTAGTTTGTTCAGCCAGGTCATACTTGCCCGCACGGAGGTAGACTTCCGCCAAGAGCTGCATGGCCACATATTTATTTACGCGTCCAACAGGTTTACCATTCAAATTTGTTCTTGAACCAAAAGCTCCTACGTCAGTAAGATTGTCTTTGGCTAAACTTAAATCCTGGAAGATCAAATTATTCACACTATCCAAAGAAGCTCTTGTAAAGTCAGTTCTTGGAGCCGTGATTGGTTCTGTAACTATCGGAACTTTTCCGAACAGGGCAGCCAATGTATTATAAGCATAGGCCCTGAAAAAACGGGCTTCTGCACTGTAACCATTTTTTGTAGCGGCGGTTACTCCTGAAAATCCAGGGCTCTCTACATTTTTAATGATGATGTTTGCATTGTTGATCATGCGATAAGCCCAGTTCCATGTAAAAGATGCCGCACCATCCGTAGATATTAATTGCGTGTAATCATAGTAAGGTACTTCGATACCTTGTCGTTGGCTTGGCGGAACATAAGCGATATCCGTTCCTGCATGCCAAACACTTGGCCAGCCCTGCGGGTCGGAATAGCTGAAAAAAACACTCATGTGATTATATAAACCAATGAGAGAGGCATCAATGCCCAATGAGTCGCCAAGGGTTTCCGGTGCCAGTGAGGAATACACTTCTTCTTTCAAAAAACTTTTTTTACAGGAAGCAAAAAAAACGAATCCTGTAAAGAAGATTACTATTATGATGAGATATTTTTTCATTTCAAAAAGAGTTTAATGGTTCAATTAACGCAGTGCCACATTTACACCAAATACAATTTGCCGTGTGAGAGGATAGTTGTTGGTCCAGTCACCTGATCCCCTGAATGAATAATTATGTTCAGGATCCCATCCTATCCAGTTGGTAAATGTGTGAAGGTTTCTTCCGCTGGCATATATTGTGAGACCGCTTAGCTTTAACCTGTCCAACATTTGTTGTGAAAAAATATAGCTAAGTGTCACATCTTTGATTCTGGTGTAACTATTGTCTGAAGGATAACCATATCCCCTTGTATTTGTGTACGCTAATGAAGGTCTTGTCTGGCTTTTATTGGTTGCAGTCCAATAGCCCGTTTCTTCCGGAATATTCATTCTACCTGCTTCATCGGCGTAGGTAAGTGTTACATTATTTTTAAGTTGTCCCTGGGCGGTTTGAATGAAGATGTTGAGATGAAGGTTTTTATAATGGAACGTATTCGTTAATCCTCCGGTCCATTTTGGTGCAGTTTGTCCCTGGATAATTCTATCATCTGCAGTGATCTTTCCATCTTTGTTCATATCAGCAAACTTCAGATCACCGGGTTTGGCTCCTGCATCCACGCTTGCAGAATTTTCACCAACCTGCCAAACGCCCACTAATTTGTAATCGTAAATTATTCCTATCGGTTCACCGATAAACCAACGATTACCGAGGTCACTTTTTTTATCACCATAAAGGTCAACGATCCTGTTCTTATTTGCTGCAAACACAATGGTCGTATTCCATCTGAAATTGGTACCGACGATATTTTCAGTGTTTAAATTGAGTTCAATTCCATTGTTTTTGGTTTGACCCAGATTATCGAGTACAAAACTATAACCAGTAATTACGGGAAGATTACGCCTTAATATCAAGCCTTCAGTTTCGGTGAAATAAACATCCAGTGATCCGTTGATCCTGTTTTTTAAAATACCAAAATCAACACCAGCATTAAATGTTTTTGAACTCTCCCAATGAAGATCGGCATTACCGAGATTACTGGCTAACACACCAATGCTGCTTGCCCCGCCAAACGGAAAACGTACAGTGCCTTCCGTTGTAATTGTTCCATAAACAGGAATGGCTTCGTTACCTGCTTTTCCATAAGAGACACGTAACTTAAGTGCATTGAAAAGATCTGTGTTTCCCATAAAGTCTTCGTTAGCTATATTCCATCCAAGTGCTACGGAAGGAAACAAACCGTATTTATCTGTATTGGCACCCATCACGGAGGAACCGTCTCTTCTTGCAGTGACCGTGAACAAATACTTTCCTTTGTACGAGTAATTGAGACGTCCCATTTGTGAGACAAGACTGTATTTATCCCTATAAGAAGTTGTTCCGGTTAATGTACTACCTGCTTCCAGCCTGTTAAATGAAAGTTCATCATTAATAAATCCTATTGACCCTGCACCGAATGTATAGTAATTGCGTTCCTGAGCTCCATACAAACCAGTGAAGTCAATGCGATGAGGACCCCAATCTCTCGTATAGGTAAGAATGTTTTCAATCAACCAACTATTCGTTTCAGAACTGGAACTATTAGCAGTTCCACCCACGGTATTACCTGCCGTTCTTCCTTCATAACTTCCAAAACGTGTTGGTATATATGTGTAGCCACCATTCAACCGGTATTTCAATCCTTTTAATGAACCTCCAAATCTTACTTCGGCATAACCATTACCGGTAAGGTTGCTGCTCCTGTCCGTACGATCCATATTCAATCCCAGCAGAGGATTTCTATACAACTGTTCCGGGTTCATAGGATAGACCTCGTATGCGCCGGTAGATGTATATTCCGTACCATATGGACTCATTGCAGCCGAGAGATAAAAATTCGCTCTTCCGCCATCATAATTATTATTGGTAAAGGCTAATGTAGTTCCCACCGTTAAAAAATCGGTGACATTAATATCCAGGTTGGATCGGATACTGATACGGTGATATTGATAGCCTTTCACTGCCCCTTTCAGTTTCATATAATCACCCGAGATATAATACCTAACATCCTTTGATCCTCCGGATACACTTAAATTATGATCTTGCATAATTCCCTGTTGTGATGCTTCATTCAACCAATCAACCGTTTTGCCGGCATTGTAGTTGGCAATTTCATAATTGTTAGGTAATACAGTTTGAGGTGCGGTAGGCACCTGTGCTTTGTAATCAGCATATTTTTGAACGTAAGCTTCGGGGCTTAATGGATCTAACCAATGAGCAATATTATCAAAACCAACATAGGCATTATAACGGATCTGCGCTTTTCCTGTCATGCCTCTTTTAGTAGTGACAAGAATAACACCATTTGCGCCATTCACACCATAAATTGCCGTAGCCGATGCATCCTTTAATATTTCAATAGAAGCGATATCGTTTGGATTGATATCATTGGTAAGTCCACCCAGTTTATTAAATGGTACTCCATCCACAACGATCAATGGTCCCGTACCAGCTCCAATTGAGTTTTGCCCGCGAATGAGTACTGCAGCAGAACTACCGGGAACAGAGGAGGTTTGTGTTACTGTTACACCCGCCACAGAACCCTCGATGGCATGAAGCACATTGGTTACCGGCAATTCGGTTAAACGTGTTTTTGATACAGATGCCACTGCACCGGTAACATCGCTTCTTCGTTGTGTACCATAACCAACTACAACCACATCAGTCATCAATTGACTGGAGGCCGACATTTTTACATCGATAGTTGCCTGGCCATTTACAGGGATTTCCTGGGCATTAAAGCCAATCGAACTAAAGATCAAAACATCGTTAGATGCGGCACTAATGGAGTATTCCCCGGATGAATTTGTTTGCGTGGAGTTGGTAGTGCCCTTAACAGTAACTGTTACGTTATTCAGCACCCCATCAACGGAAGTTACTTTTCCTTTAATGGTTTGCTGGGCAAAAAGAGCCGAAGAAATAAATAAGCAAAGGATTGTAAAAAGCACTTTTGTCGTTGGAACATGACACTTTAGGTCAGGCAAGTGCTTGCTGTCAGGTTTAATCATAATAGCAGCAATTTTTAAATGTGTGATGAGTTATTAGTCCAGGTCAATTTTTGAATTAACGATATAAATTTCAACAGAAATGCTGTCGAAACAGGGGGGACAAATAATAAAATAAGGTGGGTAAATTCGTTAATTCAACCAGATTCTATCGTTTTTAGTGCCAATTTGCCCGTTCCTAGTACCTTCCTGTATTTTTTTAAATAATCAGAAGGATTCATTTGGAAGAGCTCATAAAACTGTTCCCGGAAGTACCGTATATCATTAAAGCCGGTGATATAGGTGATCTCGGTGATGGTTTTATCTGTGTTTATGATCAACTCAGCTGCCTTTCGAAGACGGATATATCGAATAAAAACATTAACGGTGAGACCCGAAACTGCCTTTACTTTTTTGTACAGGCCTGGGTGACTCATTCCAATGGCCTTACAAAAGGTTGGAATAGTGAAGTCAGGGTCGTCCAGGTGATTCTCAATAATAGCAATACATCTTTCAATAAACTCCTTATGCTCACCCGGAATTTTTGAAACCGGTTTTAATGTTACTGCATTAAAGAAGTATTGTTGCAGCCTGTTCCTTGCTTTTAAAATATTTTGAACCCTTGCAATAATAATTTCTTTATCGAATGGTTTGGTAATATAATCTTCGGCACCGCCTTCAATACCCTTCAGCCTGGCCTCATCAGAGGAACTGGCTGTCAACAGGATAACCGGTGTATGGGCAATCTCAGGATTGCTTTTTAATTTCTGACAAAAATCGATACCTCCCATTTGTTTCATCATTACATCACTGATAATGATATCAGGCGTTTCTTTCACTGCCAGCTCATACGCGTCGGTTCCGTCTTCGGCTTCATAAATGATGAATGAACCTATAAATATATTACTGATGTACGACCTTATTTCAGCATTGTCATCAACAATCAGCATCCGGGGTAAATCGGAGGTGAGTTGATCTATCACCTCCGATTTATTTTTTGCGATAGTTTGTTCTGATACCAAAGGAATTTCCTGGATAGGTTCGTCAACCAATTCCTGCAGAATGGCGGAATTGTTTTCGGCCTTGTATTCCTCGCTGATGGGTTGCAGGGAAAAATGGCTCTTCCCCTTCAATAAAGAAAGCCTGAACTCTGTACCAATGCCTTGCTCACTGTTATAACTCAACTTTCCGTGGTGAGCTGATGCCAGCTTTTGAGAAACATACAGCCCAATGCCAAACCCGGTTTGAGATGCTTTCTCACTATTGTTGACCTGGTAAAAGGAATCGAAAAGTTTATTACCAATATCAACAGAAATCCCGGTTCCTGTATCTTTTATAATAATAGTGATGGCATTTGCCTCTTCACAAATAGCTAAATTAATTTTACCCCCCGGACTGGTGTATTTAAAAGCGTTGGAGACAAGGTTGAAAAGGATGATCTCGATTTTCTCCTTATCGCCATAAACCATTACTTCATCTCTTTCTTTCGCAAAATGGAAATCGATATTTTTTGAAATCGCATGTTGATTGAAACTTAAATATACTTCCTGGCATGCTTCAACAATATCAAATTTTTCAATTCGCAACTGGTGGTCGATAGCTTCAACTTTCCTGAATAACAGCAACTGATCGACAAGACTCAGCAACCTGCGTGCATTGCGGTAAATTGCGAAAACTTCAGTTTTTTCTTTCTCCCCTTTTTTTGATGAAAGCAGGTCTTTCAGTGGACTAATGATAAGTGTAAGAGGAGTTCTGAACTCGTGAGAAATATGGGTGAAGAAGGAAATCTTTTTTTCAGTTAATTCCTTCTCTTTTTCATTTTCAAGATGAGCAAGCTTTACCTCATACTTTAATCGTTCCTGGCGTTTACTGTAAACAACATATAAATAAACTGCGGTAAATAAAACAGAAGCATATAATAAATAAGCCCACCAGGTTCGATACCACGGAGGCAGGATTACTATTTTCAACAATTGTTTTTCTCCGCTCCAAACCCCATCTGAATTTGTAACCTTGATTTTAAAAATGTACGTTCCTTCCTGGAGCCTTGAATAATTGGCTGTTCTAATATTGTTCACATAGTTCCAATTCTTGTCCCAGCCTTCCAACAAATAAGCATATTTAATTTTGTCGGTGCCGGTATAATCCAATGCAACATACTCCAAAGAAAGTATGGCCTGGTCAAATGGCAAATTGACCTGGTTGATCTTTTCCAGTTCCCTTTTGGTGACATAAGATTCATTTTCTTCAATGCTTTTATTATTGATCTTTAACCCGGTAAGAAAAACCTGGGAGGGGTCTTTTTTATCATATACACTGTCGGGGTAAAAAACATTAAAGCCCTTAATTCCACCAAAAAGAAATTCTCCCGTTTTTAAGGACAACGCTGCATTGAAGCTGAATTGGTTACTCTGCAGGCCATCCGATTGTGAAAAGTTTCTGCATGTTTTGGTTACTGTATTAAACTTACATAAGCCATTGTAGGTACTTAACCACAAATTATTTTTTCTGTCTTCAAGTAATCGTAAAATACTGTTGCTGGGTAATCCTTCAGTGGTAGTAAATTGTTGAAAATTTCCATTACTGCGATTGAATAAAAGCAAGCCGCCACCATCAGTTCCTATCCATAAATTTTTATTCCTGTCCTCACGAATACTACGAATTGTATGGCCTATTTTATACGTAATATGCTTTTTCCCCTTCCTGTCTATTTGGATAAGAGATGTATAATTACCACCCCAAAAATTGCCTTTACTGTCTTCAGCAATGCACTGAAGATTTTCAATATTCTCATCAAAAAGCTCAAACCGGTTGGCTGACCTGTTGAACAAATACAGGGTTCCGTTATTGGTTGTGCCTGCCCATAGTCTTTTTTGAGCATCCTCATAAACCAACCATGCATTATGCTCTTCGGAGCCGGTTTTAGGATTGTAACAAACGAGGCGTTCAAATATCTTCGAATTTTTCTTTAAACGATTGACGCCCCCAAACCATGTGGATACCCAGAGATCATTTTGCGAATCGAGAAATATACCTGTAACAAAATTGCTGCTGATAGAGTTTGGATCTGACGAATTATGCAGGTAGGAAGTAAATTTATTGTTTTTACGATCCCAATAACGAAGTCCGGCACCATCGGTTCCGATCCACACGTTGTTTTTTTCATCTTCGCAAAAAGAAAGAATGAAATTGTTTATTGGATTATTTTGACCGGTTTGATTATGCACAATACTTCTGAAAGAACTGGTAAAAGGCTGAATCAAATTAATTCCTCCACGTAAAGTACCAATCCATTTCCTGCCTTCCTTATCCTCGTAGATCGCATAAACAGAATTGCTATTAATGGGAGATGTGCCTTGGGATGATAAATAAGGTTTTGGCTGCAATGATTTTGGTGGCTTAAACCAGACTCCACCACCATCAGAGGCAATCCATAACGTTTTTTGCTTGTCCTCAAAAACCTTTATAACTCTGAATTTTGCAGGCAATATATTTTGCGAAAAATGATTCCTGTTCTTATCAAATTGAAATAACCCGTTTTCATTTCCCAGCCATAGATTTCCATTGCTATCAACTTTCAAACAATCAGCCTCTTTCACACTTGTATTGAGGAGTTGAAGAATCTTTGTTTTTATATCGAATTTACAAAGTCCAATTCCTGACACCATTACCCAGGCAACATGATTATTTGGATCATTGGCAATGGATGTAACAGTATAATTGCCCTGGTCTTTTATTCCCGGAAGTGAAATTTGTACTCCTTTATGGCTATTGGGTTCAAAAATTAAAAGTCCCTTATTGGCAGTACCAACTAAAATTGCTCTTCTATTGTCAATTGCACAGATAGCCGGAACATTTTCACGAATCGGCTGTGAAGATTTTTCTTTTAAGGATGTAAACTCAGGATGTAAAAATTTTGAGTTGAGTGGGTTAAAGACATACATTCCCTTTTCGCAGCCGATCCATATATTATGATGAGCATCCCCTTCAATAGTACTTACATGGTTATCGCCCAATGATGTATTGTCGCCAATAATATTCCTGAATATTTTAAAACTATAACCGTCATAACGATTCAGGCCATCGTAAGTGCCAAACCACATAAAACCACTATGATCCTGGTAAATACTTGTTACTGCATTATTCGACAGGCCATGTTCTATACCGATATATTGCACCGCATCAGTATTTTGAGCATGAGCAAGTTTGACGAACAACAATAGGCAGGCAGCTAAATACCTCGTATTCATAAAACAGTCCACTGAAATGACAAGTAAGATAAGTAAATTGAAGAATACAGCTTTCCTTTACCGTCCTATCCACAAAACGGAATTGCCCGTACCGTATTCATTTTGCTCCCACAAAGGATTGGCAGGATCGTTTATCCACTTGCCATCAACAACAAATTTATACAGGTGTTTACCTGCAAATAAATGAACAGGGAAGACCCACTCATCACCTTCTTTTTTCATAGCATAGGCGTTGGGATCCCAGTTATTGAAATCCCCGGCAAGGAAAACATTTTTCGCATCTTTAAATCCATTTAACCGGAATGTATAATTGGGTTCAATAATTAAAAAGGAATTACCGGAGCTTAAAGAGTTGATCTGGTTGTCAGGATCAGTTACCCATTTACCATCAACAATAAATTTATACTGGTAATTACCTGCACCTAGGGTATAAGGCAATTCCCAGCCGTTAGTGGTTTTGTTCATTATTAATTCATCTTTCTTCCAGCCGTTAAACGAACCTGATAATACTACACTCTTAGCATTTTCGAATCCCTTTAATTGAAACAAGTGTGGCTTACCAAAACGAAGCACAGAATTGAAATTACCCTGGCCATCAGGCAATTTTTCAATATTCTGTTCGTCTCTTACCCATTTTCCATCTACAATAAATTTATAGGTATGAGTACCTTCTGCCAGATAGAGAGGTAATTTCCAACCGTTAGCAGTTTTGTTCATGACCAACTCATTCCCCTTCCAGTTATTAAAACTACCTGCGAGAAAAACTTTTTTTGCGTTGGTAAACCCGTCCAGGGTAAACACCACGTTTGGTTTGAAGTAAACAGAATTCATATTCCCCAAACCATCATTTTCTCTTAATTGGTTATCGTTATCAGTACTCCAGTTGCCATCAACAATAAACTTATACCAGTATTTACCCGGTCCCAGTTTCACGTAGGCGATCCATCCACTGTCAGTTGCATTCATGGAAAGAATTTCAGGATTCCAGTTATTAAAACTCCCCGCCAACATTACGTGCCTTGCATGTTTGTTGTTTCGAAGAAAAAATGTAACGACGGAGTCTTCGGTAGCGAAAGGATATTTGTTGCGGAATTTATTTACGCCATAAATAATACCATTATTAGTGGCAGGGAAAAGAGGGGTTGGTTTTTCCTGGAGCAAAATCCTGCTAACGGTGTTATTAATATCACCAAAGGGCTCAAAAGCCTTACTGAGGATGAAATAGGATTCATTGTTGATTTCTACTTTCCATCCCAGTTTTTTCAATGAATCAGCCCTGTTTGTTCGGATAAATGTTTTGAGATCAAGATCCTCCAATTCGTTTAGTGTGATGAAGCTATCAACAGCAGTGGTGTTTAAACCCTTCTCCATTTGAATATACATACGCCCATTCTTGACGGAATAAGCGGCGACCTGTGCCCAGGAATGCTGGACGAAGCATGATAAGACAATGAACAAGCCTACCAGCCAATGCTTTGCATGCCTGTTCTTTCTTATTTCCATATGTACATTTTACGGTTCACAAAATTAAACCCTACTTTATGCATGGATAAAAAATCAAATCCTAACACACCATCTACACAGCCTCCAAATGAAAAACAAGTATACTCAAGATTGGTAATAGTTACCGGTAAATTACTAACATCCAGGTTTCCGATTTTAATGCTACCAAGATTCCCATAAAAAGCATCAATTTTTTTATCGCCAGGTCCCGCCAGTTTTACACGCCGGGTGATCGTAATATTTTCAAAAACTTTATTAGGGAGCCGGCTATCCAGTATATTGGATTCGGCAGCACAATCAATTGCCAGTTTTATTTTTTTTCCGGCTATTTCTGTAGTAGTGATAATAAAGTTGTTCTTTAGTTCGATGGGTAACACCCTGTACAAAGACGTATCCAATAAAAACTCGTGCTTATATGTAGATGCTTCTTTTTTGCCGATACGATGCAGATAAATTAAACTTTTTTCAAAATCAATAATCATTTCGCACTGCTTAAAAAGATCAACACCCAATAGTCCTAACACTTTAATTCCTTTTGCATTTTCAATTTGACCAAGGTTGGTAAGATCAGCTTCCGTACGGAAATATTGCAATGAACCCAGCGAAAATTCTTTTATCGTGGTTTGTTGTACACCATTTGTACTGCCAGCAATTGTTCGTTGTTCAGCATCATGATGGCTGACAATAGGATAATCACGGAAGTAGGTGATGTTCAGGACAAGTCCCGGTGCTCCGGTATCCAGGATGAAATTACCTTCGATTGTATCAGCTTTAGCCTTTACAACAATTAAATTGCCTACCCTGTTAAAAGGAATAATGCAAGAAATGGAATCGATTGCTGAAGAGTGGATAGAAACCGAAGTTGATCTATGAATGATGGTACTGTCGGCTGCATTTGCCGTAACAGAAAGAACAATGCAAAAACAAATGACATAAATCTTATAATTACCTATTCCATCCATTCATGTGCAAACTAATGAATCGACAAACGGGTGATCTACCGCTGCTCATATTTAGCGTGAATTTGCAAATTTATGAACCCGCACATTCATTATCCCGGTAGACAGAATGCGATGTAACTGTCGCCCGATTTAGTCTTTAATTTTCCGCCGCCGCAGGCTATTACTACATATTGCCTGCCATTGACTTCATAAACAGATGGCGTGGCAAATGCTGCTGTTGGCAAATTATATTCCCAGAGTAGCTTACCGTTGCGTTTATTAAAAGCTCTGAACCTGGCATCTTTAGTAGCCGCAATAAATAGCAATCCACCTGCAGTTACAACAGATCCGCCATAATTTTCTGTTCCGGTTGGTTGCCTTGCATTTTTGAATGCCGTATCGTTACCCAACGGCTCTTTCCAGATATATTTTCCGTTACCCAAATAAATAGCATTGATTGTTCCCCAGGGAGGAGAAATCGCCGGATAACCTTCCGTGCTCAAAAATTTATTATAACCGGTTATGGTGTAAGGAACCTGGTACATGCCATCCCTTTTTTTATCGATGTATGTTTTTGTTCTTGCAGATTCGATTTTAAAAATATAAGAAGCAATAGCCTCCTGCTCATTTTCATTTAGTTGTTTGAAAGCATGCATCATTCTTCTGCCGGATTGAATCAAAGTGTAAAAAGCATCATGAGTATATTTTTTCTCCACTCCAAGTAAAGAAGGAAAATTTCCTGAACCCTGTTTTTCACGTCCGTGACAACTCATGCAATGATTTTGATATAGACGCTTCCCTGCCTGTTCAAAATTCTCTTTTGATGAAGGCTTGTTGCGAATGTCTACGGCGGTTAGCACCCAGGGCATTTCATTCGCATTCACGTAAAGAATTCCAGTTTGGGGATCGAATGTGGGCCCTCCCCATTCGCCTCCACCATCCAGCCCGGGGAACACAATGGTACCATCTAAAGAAATTGGGTTAAACATATGGTCATGTTTGTAAGAGGCCAATTTCTTTTTTACATCTTCAAAAGAACTACGTGCCAGATAAGGGTTAATTTCTTTTTCTGAAAAACTTTGCCGCATGAAAGGAGCAGGCGCAGTGGGAAATGGTTGAACAGGAGAAAGCTTTTCACCTTTTAATTCAGATATTGCAGGCACCTGTTTTTCAATGACATCATAAACAGGTTTACCAGTCTCCCTGTCAAATACGTATATGAAACCGGTTTTAGTTGTTACAACCGCCACATCTATTAGCTTGCTATCTTTTTTAATTGTTACCAGTGCAGGTGGCGAGGAAAGATCCCGATCCCATACATCATGGTGAACCGTTTGAAAATGCCAGATTCTTTTTCCTGTATTTGCATCCAGGGCCAATACACAATTTGCAAAAAGATTGTTCCCCAACCGCCTGCCCCCATAAAAGTCGTAGGAGGCAGAACCAAGTGCTGCATAAACAATCCCTCGTTTTTCATCTAAACTAAAGCCATTCCAGGCATTAACACCCCCAATAAATTTATACGCAGTGGAGTCCTCCCAGGTCTCATAACCATCTTCGCCGGGAAAAGGGATCGTATGAAAGATCCATACTCTCTTTCCTGTTCTTACATCATAAGCACGAATATGTCCTGGCGCAGCAATGGGTCCTTCATCAACCCTCGTCCCTACAATCAATATGTTTTTATAAATAATAGGGGGCGAAGTAGAGGTGATAAACAAGTCGTTTGCATTTCTGTCAAGATCATTGTGAAGGTCCAATTTGCCATCAGTTGCAAAGTTTTGTACAGGTTTACCATTATCGGCATTGATGCAATAAAGATTGGAACCCGCTGTATAATAAATTCGCCTGTCTTTTTTATCATCTGTCCAATACGCCACTCCCCTGCAATTGTTTAAAATGAAAAAAAATCCTTTATCGGAAGTGGCAATCGAATCAAAAGGGTTGAACACCCATTTTTGTTCACCGCTTACGGCGTTCAGGGCAAACAGTTTCATTTGTGGAGAAGTACCAAACAAAACAGAATCAACTATGATTGCATTACATTGAATTTGCGAATTATGTACCGTGTCTGCATCACCGGTTTGATAGATCCATGCTACCTGCAGGTTTTTTACATTGCTGGTATCAATTTGTTTTAATGAGGAATAATGAATGTTTTCAGGTGAGCCATTGTAGGAACTCCAGGTAGTATAATTTTTCTTTGAAGAACAGGAAAAGCCAAACAGAATTAAGATGTTGGCAACTCTCTTCATAAACATACAAAGATTTGTTTTTAAAGATAAGAGTAGCAACATCAATTTTGAATGGAAATTCTATTTGCTAAGATTTATCGGAATTGTTATTTGCTTGCAGGTTTTGTATTCTCTCAAGATAAATGACATCCAAGAGATCCTTCTCCCTTCCAACTTCTTTTTTATTCAAAATAAGGTGATTGATGTTCAAAAAGGGAACTTCCACGTTTTCTATTTCTGCAATGGCAGCGAGATCATAACAATCATCAAAACTATATTTTTCGAGTCCTTTCATATCAGTAACAATATCCAGCTGCAGCCCGTTTTTCAAATGAAAATTTGTCCAGCCTGCAATGAAACTCATTGTTTCCAGTAACTCAATATCTCCCAATCCATATTCGAAAAATGCTTTACGCAGATTCTTCCGATTTGCAGTACTATCTTTTATCCAGATATCCATATCCCCGGTAAAACGCTGATAGCCGTGAAGGTTTGTAGCAAATCCCCCTATCATAATAAATTTTACCTTGTTCTGTTGAAGTGATCTCCAGAACTTTAAAATTTCTACATCGAAAATGTCCATAAAGCTTATTTGCTATCCGGAGAATTGCGGTAAGTGATTTTTGCTTTATTAAGTGTTTGCTGAATTTTATAAAGTTGCGTAAGAAACACAAACCGTTCCTGGTGTGTACGATTTAGCGCTTCACGTAAAAGCGCCATTTCAGCCTGCTCGTAATTTGTTACAGGTTCGTGGACAGTATTTTTATTCTTTTCTGGCATAAAAAAATAACACTGTAAATGCAATTTACAAATTTTTTGCCTTAATAAACGGATACATCATGTTATTATCTCTTTATTTTCCTTCAACAGGTTTCTTTTATGAGCTACCGCTTTTTGCCGGATAATTTCTCCCACCGGCACATTACTCAACTTACTTTCCAGCCATGAAATAATATCAAGGTATGCAAATGCTCTTGTAGCCAGCCTGTCCTTCTCGTACTGTTTCAGTTTATTCAACAATTTTTCAAACTCTGGTTTTAATTGATTTGGTGTTAGACTGAATGAACGTTGTAAAAATTTAAAAACATCTTCCTCCACGGGGCCAAGATTTTCCAATTTCGCCATGAAACGATAAACAGATTTTACCAGATATTCTAACAAATTAAAATTACCAAGTTCATAATGAGCAATTAAATGCAGTAACCTGGCATAGGCCTGCAGATCGCTGCGAAGATCCACTTTCCAGTTAATGATTTTATTCAGATATACAATAGTGTTTTCATAATCCCCGCTTCCAAAATAAAGTGATGCAATCTTATAATAGAAGACCAATACCCTATGCCTGTCCAGGTAAATGGAATACTCTCTTAATTTTTCATTGATGGTCGAAACCAATGCTAATCCTTCGCTGAATGTTCCATACATAAAATGCCTGTTGATCTTTCCGGTGTACAAATACAAAAAGACCTGGATGGAATTATTCTCATTCCGTTTGACCACATCGCTATCCGCAAACTTTTCAAATTCATCCAGCATTGCATCGAATTTTTCAAAATTCTGCAGGTCGAAATGGGCACTTAATAAATTGTGTAGGCCTTTAATATAGTGTGCCGTTTCAATTTCAATCATTCCTGGTTCTTCATGAAACAGCTCTACCCATTTTTGTGTATACCGGTAATACATTAAAAAGTCCTGCATTATAAACGCGTACCAGCAATAACTCTGGAACAAATACAAGCGTTGATAAAAATCTTTGGGGTTAATTGCTTCTTCAGGAAGATTTACTTTAAAAAATTCATTAACTGTTTTTTCATCCGCTTCATTTCTTGCATGACCGTTTTTAATGTACCAGCCATATAATTCCAAAGCCAGGTTCGATAGTTTCGTGATCAGGGAAATATGATCAACTACATCATTGGCTTCATTCGATAATTGTCTCGCCCTGTCCTCCAGGCTCCTGGTTATGTGAAGGCTTTCAATTTTCTTTTCTAAAAACAGGATCGGCACCAGGAAAGAATACTGGTTATGCTGTTTTGCATTCTCTTTTGCTTTGTCTAAAATTTTCAGGCTCTGCAGATATAATCCTTTATTGTATAAAATCCTCGCATGATCCAGCTGCTCGTGGAGCTGTATGTCTATATTATCGGTTGTTTCCAATAACCGAAGGCTTGCAAGTATTTGCTTATATAAATGAGCCTTCCTGTTAGCGATCTGTTCCTTTTTAATGGAATTAATCTTCTTTATTAATACCGTTTCGTTGTATTCATCCATCTTATCCAAAACATCGAATAATTCAATGATTTTAAGGTCTTCATTGGACGAATTGCGCTTTACGTATAGCTTGAAATTGCGCTTTTCAGCCTTTTGAAGCGATTTAACCAACTGAAACAAGGTATCACTCGACCGGTTAGGCATCATATAGAATTTAAAGTAAACCACTGTACCGGCAAGGCTTTCAGCCGATAACTCTTCCTTTCACTAGCGCAAAATAGCCATATTTTGTTTTCATTACCAATCCGTCTTCAAGTAGCTTCGAAGACTATCCCACAACACACATGAGTATGTCCAACAATCGTGTCTATATTTTTGATACTACCCTTCGGGATGGCGAGCAGGTACCGGGCTGCAAACTCAATACTGAAGAAAAACTGGATCTCGCTGTTCAACTGGAGAGCCTGGGAGTGGATATCATTGAGGCCGGTTTTCCTATTTCAAGCCCTGGTGATTTTGAGTCTGTGGAACGAATTTCAAAGACTATAAAGAATGCCACCGTTTGCGGGTTAAGCCGTGCTGTTCAAAAAGATATAGAGGTGGCCGCACAAGCATTGAAATATGCCAAACGCCCACGCATTCATACCGGAATCGGAACTTCCGATTATCACATCAAGAGCAAATTCAATTCTACCAGAGAGGAGATTTTACAAAGAGCAATTCAGTGTGTAAAGTGGGCGCGAAATTTTACGGACGATGTAGAGTTTTATGCCGAAGACGCCGGAAGAACCGACAACCAATTTTTAGCAAGGGTAATTGAAGCTGTAATTGCTGCCGGCGCTACCACGGTTAATATACCCGACACAACCGGTTATTGCCTGCCACATCAATATGGCGAAAAGATCGCTTACTTAAAAAATAACGTTCCCAACATTGATAAAGCAATTATTTCCTGCCATTGCCATAACGACCTGGGACTAGCCACCGCTAATTCCATTTCGGGAGTAATGTCCGGGGCGAGACAAATTGAATGCACCATTAATGGCCTTGGCGAAAGAGCAGGCAATACTTCTCTTGAAGAAGTGGTGATGATCATCAAGCAACATCAACATCTTGGTTTGCATACAAATATTAAAACGCAAAAATTAAATCCGTTGAGCCGCATGGTTTCTGAAACCATGCGCATGCCTGTTCAACCAAATAAGGCAATTGTTGGTTCGAATGCATTTTCGCATTCCTCTGGTATTCACCAGGATGGGTTTTTAAAAGATTCATTGACCTACGAGATCATCAATCCTGAAGAAGTAGGTGCAGAAGCAAGCAAAATTGTTCTTACTGCAAGAAGTGGTCGCCATGCTTTAGCTTACCGCTTTCAAAAATTAGGATTCCAGTTTAATCGCAACGACATCGATGTTTTATATAAAGAGTTTTTAAAAATTGCCGATTCCAGGAAAGAAGTTATGGAAGAGGATTTGAAACAATTAGCTAACCAGTATCAAACAGTAACCGCAGTAGTGTAGATCATGGGTAAGACATTATTTGAAAAAATCTGGGACAAACACAAAGTAAAGTCTATTGAAGGTGGGCCTTCTGTCATTTATATTGATAAGCATTTCATTCACGAAGTAACCAGCCCGCAAGCGTTTGCCGGCCTGGAAAAAAGAGGATTGAAAGTATTTCGTCCAAAACAGGTTGTTGCAACTGCAGACCACAATGTTCCCACTATCAATCAACACTTGCCCATTCGTGAAGAATTATCACGCAAGCAGGTTGAAAAATTAATTGAGAATTGTAAGAAATATGATATTGAGTTGTATGGTTTAGGACATCCTTACCAGGGTATCGTGCATGTTATAGGTCCTGAATTGGGCATTACACAACCGGGAATGACTATCGTTTGTGGTGACAGTCATACATCTACGCATGGTGCCTTTGGTTCTATTGCATTTGGAATTGGAACCAGTGAAGTGGAGATGGTTTTTGCTTCCCAGTGTTTGTTGCAAAGTAAACCACTACTGATGCGAATCAACATCGATGGTGAGTTGAATAAAGGTGTTGTTTCAAAGGACATTATTCTATACATCATTTCTAAAATATCG
>Ga0193740_1000170_pt1 | contig 19252 bp, 20 predicted proteins | sample L2s1metaG_FD_145072 | JGI IMG/M metagenome (GOLD analysis project Ga0193740, IMG submission 145072) | Soil microbial communities from a riparian zone of the East river system, Colorado, United States - L2s1 | ecosystem: Environmental > Terrestrial > Soil > Riparian zone | place: USA: East River... | reverse complement strand
TAACGAAGCATTATCCATATCAAAGTACCGTCAGCAAGACGAAGGTTTGCTTTCTCGTATAATTTCCATTTACCTGGGGCTGCCATGATTATTAAGTTTTTATTTTATGAAGATTCTGTTACAGTTACTAAACATTTTTTAACCGGGTTTTCAATATCAACGCAAAAGTCCTGCTCGCAATTATCTGGTTTCAGCTCCCAGAAAACATATATGTCAATAGCAAAATAAGCTGTAGTTGGTTTGAAAACATAGTCACCCGAACTCTCATCTTTCTTCAGTTTCCATTTATCCCTTACCATTCTGACCAGCTTAGTACCTCCTATTAAAACTGACTGAAGCAAGTGGGCAATGATCTCGTTATGCTTCTCTGCGTAATCTTCAAAATAAACTATCCGTAATTGACTACGCATTTTATAAGACTTAATGCAACTACCTAATCTTAACTCTTCCATTACATCGTCATCGCTGTTACGCCTGATATAAATAGTTTCTTTTTGATCCGTTGGGGCTAATGAAATCCACTCGTTTTTAAGGACTACAGTAGGAAGTTTCTCGTTTTCATCAGTAGTCACTATTTCAGCCGAATGATACACTTCGTCAAAATGAACTAACAAACTATTCGCTAATGATAATATGACTTCCTGATACGTCATTTCGGTTTTAATATTTCATTTATCAATATAATCCCCTGCTCTGTTACCTCTTCACGTTCTTTAGTATCAAGATTAAATATTTTAGTTGCCCCTGTTCCTTTAGTTGTACCAGGTCTGCCGTTTCTGATATTAGTTATCTGTTGCTCCTGACCGTGTGCTATTGCCGCTGATTCATCGTTACTGAAATTAATGATAGCAGCTTTATCATTTTCAATTACAGTTTCTATTGATCTTCGTAACGATCCTTCCAACTCCAAATCCTTCTTTGCGGTTTGGCGGCCTCTTAATGCTCGTTTGCGTTGGTAGTATGTTAGCTCCTGACCTTCTACAGCTTTATTACGTTTGGCCTGTGTCCTGTTTGATGTTTTCGGCAACTTACCAACCTTGCTTTTCTTGCCTACATAAGTCCCAAACGATTGCCCCTGCGTATCTTTATTCTGCGTGAAGATCCGTTGCTGCATTAATCCGTTACCGGTGTTCAATGCACCTACTAAAGCATCTGCAAAGTTGCCATTCTCAAAGGCTTCTTTGATTGCTTGGATCTTCTTTGATAATATGGTAATATCAAAACTCATGATGTCGCCCATGCTACCGTTACCGGCCTTATACAATCAACGCATGGATCGTTTAAACTATTTAATGCGGCTCCCATATTATCAGCTATGCCTTTAATACTTCCAGAGCCGTTTAATCTTTCGTAATACAAAGCCATGTACTCATCGGCTAACGCTTTCTTTTCTTCTTTAGAGAATGAAGCAAACGAATTTAACCGCTGTGTTACTTCAGCCTCCTGAAATATACGTGCTGTGCTTCTGTAGAACAGTGCCAGGGCGAACAAACGTGGTTGGTTGCTTACTATCTGGCAAATTACTCCGTCTAAGGAACAGACCACAGAAGCGCAGGGAACGAACCCGTATTGAGTAGTAAATTCACCGTTACTCAATAGCCCTTTTATTTCAATATCCTTGCTCTGGGCGGTCCGACCTGAACAACCGCAACTTTTTGCAGTAGGGCAATTCAAAGCATTAACCAATACCCCGGCTTCTAAGAAATATATTTTAACCGACTTTGCAGTAGTTTTAAAATTGATGTTGGTAATTATAACTTCAGTCCCTTCAGTGAAGTCATAAGGTATTTGTTTCGGAGCAATACCATCATTTAGTACTATCGTATAACTTCCAGTACTGGCAATCATTACTTTTAATGAATCAATAGAAAGCAAACCGTTTGGCGAAGTAGATAGATTTTTAACTATCACACCTGTATTCGAAGCCGAACTTGTCATACCTGTATAGGTACAGGTATTGCAGAATGAGTTTAAAGAAGTCTTTACACTGTAACCTTTCGGAATTAAAGTTTCAATATCTGTCATAAGGAAACGAGCTGCTGATTCGATTATCTCGTTTCCGAAAGCCTTACCTGAGCCGTTAGATGCTTTTGCAAGTTGGGAAAGTGCATTACGATCCAACCCCTGCGCGTCATCCAACCAGAAGTAAGGAGTTGCCGTATCTGCTGTACAAAGTTCCTTTAGGCCAACTAAACTATTCAAACATTCTATTGCCATTATGCAGTTTTTTTATTCATTACAGGATAGAAACTATGTCTGCAACCCCAGTGTAAAAGGTTCTGCGGTAAGTTATCAAAAGTAGTTCCATCAATCAAACCATTCTTTTCGGCTATCTCTTTTACTTTAGGCCAATCGCTTTCTGATATTCTACCGCCAAGCTCTTCAACCACATATTTACACTGAGGGCTTGAATTATCAATTAACGAACCAGTCATTAACAGAGCATCATAATCGAAGGTTTCAAGTAACCTTTTGTTTATTGATCCGCTATACGAATCAATTCCCTGCTGTGCCGTCTGATCTAAATACCTGCCGAGTTTACCAGTAGTATCACCTCCGCCTTTTATAAACTCTTTTATTTGCAGCTTCGCATCTTTCAAACTTATTCCAGTTGTTGCGTTCTGATACACAATATCACGTAACGGCTGAACGAATGCCTGATTCAATCCGTTATCTAACATCTTATCAATTATTTCATCAATTACAACCTTCTTTGCAGTTTCGTAGGCCGGAACTTTAATATCGTTAGTTGTTTTCTGAAAATCTGTTATTGCTTCCGATACCGGAGTAAGGCGTTTAACGAACTGACTTACCGGGCCGGTGAACTTAGGTTCTGATTGCAGCAAATCCAAAACCTGAATAGTTAGTTTATTAAGTTGCTTTACGAATGATTTATTAATTACAAATTTACCAGCTTCGAAGTCGAAAATATCTTCAATAGACTTTATAAAAACTTCGTAAGCCAAACCCTCCATTCCGGTTATCTTGGATTGGATAGCTTTGAGGGCTTTTTCTTTTTCTGTGTCTATTTGATTAGGCATATTATTTTTTATCTAACACTTCCCATGGTGATATAATTGTACTGCCGCCGCCCTGTAATCTTCTTGCACGAATTTGATTTGCAACAGGGTCAAATCCTGTAATTTCTACCTCGAATGGTTTTCTTGAGGTAGCATCTTTTACTAATGCTTTATCGCCAACTCTTATTGGCTCTCCTTTTCTACCAGTAGCAACTACTGGTTTAGCATCTCCTGCTGCTGCTCTAATGGCAGCACCTGAACTATCATCTTTACCAGAATTTGTAGCATTACCACCTTCACTGAAAGTGAATCTACCTAATTCGTCACGTGGTTGGTCATCGCTTGGCATAATCTATTGATTTATTATTGATGTTTTCAAATCCTTCGTTAAATCATATTTATCAACCTCAACACTTAGCTTCTTTATGATCGCTTCGTCATCCAAATCGAACAGCGACTTATCCATTTCGTACATCTGAACCAGTACCGGGTAAGCTAACGTATGTTGCTGACACATCTTAGAACTTACAAAAGCATTCCCTTTTAAGTTCGAAACTGCTTCATCAGAATAGTATAGCAACAAATCATACTGCTTTAAAATCTCTAATGCTCTTTTAACCGGCGATGATTCTGAGATAAATTTACTTACAAAATTATCAATCTGCGAAGCCTTTAATATTACAGGAGCAGACGAGGCCAGCATTATATTCAGGGCCTCGAACGCTTCCGATTCGGTAAGTATAGCAAACGAATATGGTTGAATAACACTAACCGACATTGGATTCGGGTTAATATAGTTCTCCATATACTGTAAAAACATCTGAAGATTGTTGTAAAACACCTTAGATATATTTGAAAGCCATGCGTACAACTCTTCCCTATCAAGCTCTTTAGATTTTGCAGCTTCAGTATTACCTGTTTCTGTTTTCTGTTGAATGAATACGGCCATTTCAGCATCTGCTAAATAATTTTTCCATTGATCTTTAGAATAATTTAAGATCCCTGTATCAGGTGAGTAATATTCAACCGATGGCGTACTGAACACTTTATTATCCGCATCGAAAGAATCCTGAACCTTGCGGTATGTTTTGTAAGGGCTTTGGATAGTTATGTATTTACTTCCTTTGCAAGTTCTACATACTCCTGTGTAATCAGCACAGCTTTCTTTTCCAGTAGTATTACAAGTATCACACGGTTGTTGAACTTCGCTCATCTTAGGGTAGCTAAACATCAAATCAACCGCCCTATGATTACGGTGTGACATTAAAGCAAGGTTGCCAAAAGGGACAAAAGGCTGAACAAACGATTCGTAAAGATCATTCTCAATTTCAACTCCGCCGTTTTCAAAGTATGGTAACGTTTCTAACTCTTTAGGATGTTTATAGTAGTCGTATTTAAACTCTGTATCACCCGGCCTGTCTTTATAGAAACGAATGAAATATTCTTTAGTAAAAACGTGGTAAACAGTATTGATGTAAGTTACTTTCAACCGCCTGTTAAATGTCCGGGTAGTTGTATGCCTGACATTTGGCTGACCTTCTTTTGCATACTCGTAATCAAGAAACACCTCTTTACCATATTCTGTATCGTCGTACTCGTATTTCTTTTCACTTTCAACCTCTGATTTAAAAACTAATATATCGTCAGTTTTTTTAATCAAATCTTTATAGCAAACATACCTGTAAAGGTCATCAGTATAATCCAACGGGTAAGTAACACAAACTCCATTTGGATCACTGGCAACCGCATACTTAATCCAATCTTCCAGGAACTGAGAAAATAAAGAACCTTCAGAATCCTGGTACTGCTCGATTATACTCTTAGTCTTTTCTGAAATCTGGATGTTGTAAGACGAGTTATTAAATACCCTTATGATATTATTGATCGCTTTCCAGATAGACCCTTTCGTTATACTTTCGTAAGAATTTATACAATGCCTTTGCGAATCAGGATGCTCGTTAGGATAAAGCCCTGTAACCTTATCGAACATTAATCCTTTAGTGTGTACTTGTAGATTATAGGCTAACTGGCCTGCGTAGCTCATCCACCATTCTGGCATACGGCCTTCTTGAATGATCTTAACTACTGAATCAAGTACATCTTGTGGTAACTGACTTGATCCTTCAACTATCTGTGCTTCGTTTATGTATTCAGGCATTAAAATAAATTAAACCCCCACCAACGGCAGGGGTATTAATTAAGCGGCTTTAGGTACAACTGCGGAAAGTCCGGTTACATCATAAGTTTTTGGAAGTCCTAACTCAAACCAAGATAGTTCAAGTTCGACTGATTGCACTTCCTCAAAGTTATCAGGAACAATCCAGTTGAAATCAGATACCGTGAAGATACCAATAGGCAGAACAGTATTATCACCATCGCACATACGAGCGATAGCTAAATAGTTTCCTGCTGAATTGATAAGAGCGTTCACTTGTTCGTGAGTAACTTTCTCAGAACTCTTATCGAAACATTTCAGAACGTATTTCAAAGCCCATGTAGTTGAAACAAGCTGCTCAACTTTACAGGAACTTACACGCTCTTTACGGTCAGTCTTTTTTCCAATAGATCCAAGACCAACGCCGATGTTTCCAAGATTACTGAAACCAGGCGAATCGCCATCAACCAAACCCTGCCACCATGCTGTGTCAATGAGATTTACTTCGGTCATCTCTTCAGAGCAGGGGATAAAATAAAGATCATTAACGCCACCTGTAGATAAGGTACAGCTACAGTTTGCTGTCGCTACAGGGAATGGCGTTGCAGGACATGCTTCCGAAGGGACGCAGGCCGCTGCTGTTAATACTGGCATATTTAAAATGTTTTGGAATTAAATAATTTGCTGTATTAAGCCATACCGCTACGGCGACGTTTGAAGTTGTAAGCCCACTTCGGGGCGACATAAATATAAGTAGTAAAGTAAAGTTAATAATCATTTTTCACATAGAGCAAAGAATACCAGAATGAGCCGTTATTTCACCAGACGTACTAACTACATAAATAATTCCAGGTTCGTCTTGGTTACCTTCTACAATATAGTAATAAGAGCCTACCGGCATTGTAAGCGCCTCATCAAAATATATAAACGTTCCTATAGCTATACTTGGACTTGACGAATAAACAAGCATAGGTATTTGACCACAAATACTAACTGTTCCATCTGCTGCCCTTACTAAGAATGCGTAAACAGGTGTGCCGCTTTCTTCGTCACAAGGTGTAGCCCATGCAACAGCCTGACCGACTAACGTTCCTGATTCACCACTTTCTGAACAATCAGATTGAAGAAATCCTTCATAGCAAGTTCCTTCCGGATTAACAAGATCAGTGAATATAATCGGGCTGCTTGTAAATAATCCTTCATCTGTATAAGCATCTTCAGTACCAGCAACCCGCCACGTTAGCCTGTAGCCATTAGCCGGAGCCGGTGTACATGGTATAAAATTTACGGTAACGTTATTCATAATTTATATTTTAAGAGCCTGGCCCTTCGGCTTCAGCACTAATAATTTGAGGGCGACAACATTCAATCTCATCCCCTTCCCACTCAACTGTTGCGCTTATTCCTAATGGATCACAACAAGTAGGTAAAGGAGCAGCGCACGGATCAACTTCGCAACTAAACGACTGGAAACAACTTTCTTTAAACGTTGCTGAAGGTTTCCAGATTTTTTTACAATCTTCAATCTTCTCAAACTGTGTTTCGTTAAGAAGGTAGGTTGTTGTATCAATAAAAACCTCACCCCGGCTGAATATTGCATCAACTTCGTCCAGATACCATTCCGGGATAAACTCCCCGTAGAACTGAAATATTTTTTCTTTCTCAACCCTGAATGTTCTTGTCCGACCTTGTTTAAAAGTATTTTTTATTGCTGATCTCGATACTTCAACATCCCTTAGTAAGACTTTATGCTCATAGAAAACAGTAGCATCACCCATCTCAGTATCTTCACCTGCATGAACTCCGAAATAAATATCCTGGCAATCGGTTGATATTTCAGGATCGAGATTGCCATAACAACTTTTAATAAGTGTTAGCGGTCTGCATGGTTCTAAACAGTATTCATCAGAAAAATAAATTGTGTCTGATTCGCCAATAGTCAGAGTAATTGCAATTACAAAGCAAGTCGGCGAAGCTCCTGTGAAGTTCTTAAACACTCCGAACCAATAATTATCTGGATCTTGCCCAACTACATAGTTTGAAGGCGTTACGGTTTCAATCGTTCCGCCTAAAGTTCCGCAAGTATGAATTAATTGATACTGAACCGCTGAAGGTTTAATGCCACCAATATCAATATAAAGCTGAACATCGTCTAATGAATTAACGGGGATCTTATACGGAAACTGATTACTAACGCAATTATTTACATAACTGCCGTAATTAGAAATCGTACCAGAACCCGGATTCATTTTCATGCCGCTTCGTTTATTTTTATGTTATGCCCGTTAATAATCAAGCATTCAGTATTTATCTCAAAAGTAGTACAAAGCAAATCATCTTCTGCCGATCTTCTACGTCTGATTACTGTACCCCTTAAATTGATTGTATTGTTATCATAATCAACTGCTATATTCCCAAGTCTTACAAATACATTATAATTCTGCCTTTGTTCCAGCTTAACTATCTTACCAATGACTGCGTATTGATTCTGAAATACTCCAAATAAGTTAAGCATATCTTCACAAAGATCAACTGACCATTTAGCATCCTGATGAGTTTCTAAACTCTTCAGCGGGTTATCTATTTCATCATGATAACGATCAAATAAATTACCTGTAAAATCTCCATCAAAATATAACGGGTAATTATAAACATTTAAGTTAGGGTTATCCTGATCAATTTTATTCTTTTCATTATACGGTATCGAATCAGGATTGTAGTAAGTATTTGGAGTTGGTATCTGCTGAACTACTGTTTTTGCTCTTGACAACTCACTCGTCCCATCCCAAAGAAGTAAACGAGGTGTTAATGTTTGTTCAGAAGTAAGGCGGACCGCTCCGTCATAGACAGGGTTGTTTTGGAAACTTTCTTGCAGCTCATTATTTTCCGCGTTCAGTGCAATTTTCCACGCAACTATAAAAGCTGTAAGAGCAACAGCAGCCGGAACAGTAATCACTCCAAGCGTTAAAGCTGCCGCAACTACAAATATCGCAGCTATCAAAATATTCGCTACCAATGTACCGTCGTCAATTAATAACTCCATATAATCCTTTGCTCTTCCGTCTCTCACGAATCCAGTGGGGGCAAACTCAATATTCTTTGTTTTCTCACCCTCAAGCATTGGGTTATTAGCAGCTCCATCGTAATCTATAATGTCAGAATACAAACTTGACATCTCCTGCGAAGCTAAATCAGATCCATCGTCTGTGTATTGATACCTTCCGTAAGCTGCTTTTTTAGTTCCGTTAAAAGTGTACCGTAAATTATAAATAGGAGTTGATGAATCTAAAGTGAAATCATAAATAGGATCAAGATCAATTAAATCTTTAGTATGTTTAAAAACTATTGTATTGTTTGGAGTAACATACCATTCAGCAGCAAAGACAGGTTTAAGTTTATCAAGTAATTCAGGAATAGTAACAAGCCAACGATTATCAAAGTGGAACGCTAATGAAGGTGAAGCAATTGCATCATCCTCTGATTCGTGCATAAATCCTGCCTGCGGATAATACAAACATAGGTTTTCCCAATCTTCACCTTCATCGAAAATAGTGTCCATTGATAGCCCACATTTACCAGCTACGTTTTCAATATACGTTCTTATCAATGGAGCGTCAACGAATCTATCAGCATTAAATATCCTTCGAGCGTGTTCGTGTATTGAAAACCCTGTTAAGAAATCTATTGCTTCAGCTACCGGGTTTGAGTGAACGAATAACAATAACCCCATCCGTGCAGACTGAACCAACCGGGGGCGTGGTTCTATGCAGGTTAAAAAACATGGATGCTGCTTAAACGAATCATCTTTAAACCAATTCTGCCAGTTATCCCAGATAAAAGTTTTATGAATGCAATGCCAAGTGCCGTCCTGCTCCCTTAGTTTAATCCTGAACTGGCAAGGCTCATCTATCGGGGCGTACTCGATATTATCATTCTTTATCTCAAATAAACGGTAAGTACCGCCAGCGATTAAGTCAACTATTTTTACTTCAATAGCGTTTAATATCTGACATTCGGTAGTTATTAACCAATCGTAAATGAAATGATATGCTGAATCAAAGAAAAACAGATCAGATGAAATCCCTTTATCGTAATTAGATCCATCTTGATTCGTTTGTGCGTTGGTAGTATTACCCTGGTTTACTTTATCCCATGTCAGATTAAGTTTCTCCGCATCTTCAATGAAGTTTGTAAAATTATACCAACCGTCAACAGGAACTATATTACGAAATGTGGTTACGTTATCAACAGTTCCGGGTACATATTCAGCCGCACCCGTCAAAGGATTACATTGAACATTCATATCAACTCCTTCGAATTGATTTTGTCTGCGACGAAGTAATATTTTGAAGCGTCCGTTCATTTTATGGGTAAGGGACTACATCCATTTGAACATAAAATAATTTTATAAAAAGTTCATTATCGGCATGTCCTCCGCTTATTGTTGTGTCTAATAAAACCAAGGAAATTGCCTGATTAGCGCAACCTTGCGCACCGGATTCTTCAGCGTAAAAGTTATTCGAGTCAACATACGCCTCATATCCTACCATGTTTGATAAGGCCATTTTTGGATGAAACTGCCAAACTGCTATGTTTAATACCGTTCCAGTAGGAATAGGACTACTGGCTTCCACATTAAGGTCGGGTGTATAGTAAAACTGAATAGGCTTACTATTTGCGCCAAAGGTGTACCCAGACCCCGGAACAGTATTCATATAACAAACAGCACCCATGAAAACATTTAATTTCCCAGAACCGGGAGCGGGTAAAACCTCTACACCGTTTGCTAAATCCAAAATTTGTGTATGAGTTAGTGTAACTTCTTCAACCGAATACGCTCCACCGCCGGGCGAAGGAGAACCGCCCGGCGGATTTGCCCCCAAATATTTTATAATCTCTTCAGTTAAGTACCGAAGCTCTGGTTTAGTATTACTAAACGTTTCGAGTTGTTCGACTGTCATATCTTTTTATTTAAGTTCATTTGAGCAATGTATTCATTAACCATTACCGAAACTCCATCACGATCAATATTAGCACTAACCGACATTGTTTTCATAGCCCGTAAAGTCTGACGTTGCAAATCATTATTTTCAATTATCAATTTATTCTGCTCCTGTAAAGCAACTGACATCCGTCCGTCGTGTGTAACATTCAATTCAGCCGATTCTTTTATACGATCGTAATTTACTTTCGGAGCCAACTTTATAGAATGATAATTCTTTACAAACTGGTTAATATCTTCCGCCGGAATCTTTTCATCATAGATAGCTTTAATAGTTGGGTGGTACTTCCGGTTCGTTTCAGTTGGTATTACCGCTTCACCTTCATTTAACCAAGCAGGAATAGTATCTACGCCTGAAGGATTATTGCCACGCTTAACGTAGGTATCACCTTTCGCTAATCTTGGTTGGCTACCTTGTAATGATTTTACTAACCCATAACCAGCAGCAAGTGATGAAACTATAACCGCAAAAGCTCCTATTGATTCAGCTATGCCAATACCAGGCGTAGCTATCTTACTAATTGCTCCTGTAATACCAACCAATAATTGCGAAGCCTGTAAAGCTGCATTAATAGCTAATTCCCTACGGGCTGCATTCTCTCTTTTAATTGTAAGTTCTTTTAAGCGATCCTCTTCAGCTTTCAAATATTGGGCATTACCACGTTCTGCAATCCGTTGCGCTGCCGTAACTCTTTTTTCTTGCAATGCAATTGATCTATCCAAAGCCGCTGATTCAGCTTCGTTAGCGGCTTGCCAGAATTGGATTACTGAGTTAGCAAGATCACCAACGGCAACAACATAATCGTTTAAGGTTTCAACTTTCTGGGTATTTGTGTCTGTATTGGTATCTTCAGCGTCTTTAATTGCATCCTCTTTTTCTCCCTGTGCTATCTTCGCCCGTAAATCATCTCTAAGTTTGGTTAATGTTTTATACTCTTCGGTTGTAGTATCAACTATCGTTGCAATATGGCTTTCCAGTTCGGCTAATTCAGAACGCTGATTTGATAACGTTGCATCCCTGCGAATACCTTCTTCACGTCTTTGGATTGCGGTAAGTTCTTTTTGAAATTGCTCGTAGGTGATCTTACCTTGTAAGAAACGATTTGAGGCATCCCTTATTTCCTGAGCCAAGTTTTCATCCCGGAATATTAAACCAGTTTGAAGTCCTGCGCCAATTGAATCAAGTAAACTCCTGAAAGTATCTGCGGCTAAATCTTGTCTTAATGCTGCAAACCTTGCTAAGATATTATTTGCCTCTTGCTCCCCAGTAGTGATGATAATATTCTTTGCGTTCTGGTAAGCCTCTTCACCAAGTAATAAACGATCAAGATCCAAAGCAGCCAACCTATCTTCGTTTCGTTCTGCCGCATCTGCCAGCTCTTGTTTCTCATTGAAATCAATTAATGCTCTTCGCCTTTCGAACTCATCCTGAATAAGGTTTAAAGTTTCTTCAGTTTGCGCATCTTGTAGTTTGCGAAGATCATCGTTCAGTTTTTCTCTTGCGTCTAATACTTTTTTATTGAAGTCGGCAAGTGCTTTATCAAGTTCTATTTGGTTTGCGGCTACGGATAATTTAACAAGTACTTCAGCTTGCGGTTGCGTTACTTTCTGCTCCTTTAGTAACCCAGCTATACGATTTTGTTCAACTACTAATTTAGCTGCAAACTGATCATTGATAGCCTTTACTCCTGTTTCTTCAGAACGCCTTAACTCAGCAATTTTAGCAAGTAATTTATCACGCTCTTGAATAAAAACATTTTCAATCTTTGATCCGCCTTCTTTAAATAAAGATTCAACGGTTATGAAATCAACTCCAAATTTCAATGCGTTATTTAAAGCATCCTGCGCCGTATCAAGGCTATCAAATAAACCACGCAAATCAGCATTTATACCTACATTCTGGGAAGCTATTTGTTGTTTTCTTAGATTTATAGAACGAAGTTCATTGGCAGCAGTTTTATCCTGTAATAATTTTAATTTATCACTATTGGCAGCACCGGCGGCTATCTGTTCATCACTTAAACCAGATAATGCAAGTATTTCAGCAGATGAGACTGGTTTAATACCTTTTATTTTTGCCTGGTTAGCTACTATTGAAGCCACCCTGGCATCCAAAGTTTGCTGTTCAGCTTGAAGCCTTGATGTAGCAGCCCTTTGATTAACATCTAACACGGGACTTTTTGCATCAATCTCTGCCTGAATCCTAAATACTGCTTCAGCTTTTTCTGCTATAACAGTTTCGGCCGCTCTTGCCAAAGCCCGTTCTTTTATTTTAGCAATCTGCGAATCAATAGCTTTATTAATCAGCGCAATATTATCAATCTGCTTTAAGTCAATCTTATTAGCCTCTTCGGCAGTTTTGTTATATTCTTTTGCTAATGCAATTCTTTGTTTCTGCGAAATAGAAAGATCGTTCAGTTTGGTTTTCACTAAATCCAAATGAACTACCTCAGCAGCAAATGAACTTGCCGCCGCCTGCCCTATTTCGGTAACTGCTTTTTGTTCTGCCGCTACTTCTTTACTTGCTTCACCGAGTTTTTGATACGCAATTACTAAAGCTGTTATAGCGGCTATTGCAACACCAATTCCAGTTCCTGCCAATGCTAATTTAAACCTACCCATTGCAACCGTTGAAGTCCCAACCACAGCCGTATAAGCAGCCTGCGCCCCCGATTGTGCTAATGTAGCCAGAACCCCTTCCCTACGAGTAAGGTTCGACAACTGCTCCAACGATTGAAGCAACTGCATTGCTGCGAATAGTTGCAAAGTTTTCTTTTGCATTTCTTCGGACTGCTCTCCGGCTAATATCGAAACTGAAGTATAAGCTGAAAACGCAGCAGTTGCTGCCGTAATTGCACCTTTACCGAAGTCTAAAGCCTTCGTATCTGAAGCAAGTATTTTAATCCGCTGTTGCTGATCCCCGAAAGCATCGGTTAGCCGGGCTACATTCTTTTCAAGTTCAAAGTATTGTTTAGTGTTCCCTTTACCCTGTGCTTCAAGTTTAACCAATTCTTCCCGGCCCTGCCTAATCTGGGAGCGAAGGGATAAGGTAGATCCCCCGGCTTTCTCTGCCGCTGCGTCGTAATCTGCAAGGGCTTTTTTACCGGCATCAACCGCCGGAGCCAACGCCTTAAACTCTTCAGATTCCTGGTTCATTCCTTCCAATGCCAGTTCTGCAGCTGCAATAGCTCCCCGTAGTTGCTCAAATTCGGCTGCTGAAGCTGATGCGGCATCACTTAGGTTAAAGTCTTGTAAAGCTACTGGCGGGATGATCTGCTGTACTGGTTGCTGTACTACGGGTGGAACAGGAACACGCCCGCCTTGCGTCAGAGAACCAGCCCTGGCAGTAGTATTAGCAAAATCAGTAGCAGCTTTAGTCGCCTTATCGTATTCAATCTCGGTTTGCTTAACCAGTTCGGTTAATCTGGCCTGTTCAGTTTGGGCAGCCTTTAAGGCATCCTGCCTGGCTTTAATTACACCGGTGTTTGCTCCCCGGTTTGCATTATCAAGCTCTTGCTGTTGACGTACTACCGCATCCGAAGCTGCCCGTAATGCCAGTCTTGCTTCTGCGAGTTTCTTATTAACCTGATCCTGTACTTGTGCGAATCTTTGTGTAGATGCTGAAAGCGAATCAATGCCTCTGATATAACCAGAATCATCAATTTCGAGTTTGTAGATCGTCCGTTGTATTTCGTCAGCCATAGCGATTAAAAAGAACTCCCCAGTTGTCTCTAATCGTTAGGCAAAGATAGTAGTTTTTCGATAATTGCAGAATGTTAATAACTTTTTTAGGTAAATGTAAACAAGTATCAAAGTAAGGGCTATATTTACATCCTAAATCGTAAACATCATGGCAACTTTAAAAGAATTGAAAATCGAACTTAAAAAAGCTACTCAAGTTGTAAAGAGTATGGATAAAGAGAAACGTGATCCAATATTCAAAAACTTAAGCAGATACTCTAAAAATTTATTTGAAGAGGATTATAAAAAAGCAGTATCTGATCAATTTGATATTATAGAAAAAATAGTTGACTTGGTTTCGTCTAAAGATGCAACAGAAGATCAGGCTTATAAAGCAGTAAACGTAGCAACAAAGTATTAATGGAAAAACAACTAAAACGAGGCGGCTCCCGTCCAGGTTCGGGCCGCCCTAAACTACCGCCAACTAAAGTGCTTGCATACAGAGTACCTATATCGAAAGCTATTAAGATTGATAAAGCTATACGTAAACTATTAACTGGATTGCTTCTTTAACTTCTTATAATCCTCATTTTTTTGCTCCACTTCTTGAATGAACAACGATAACTCCTGGTAATACTCTCCGGTAGTATATTGAAATAACCTATCCCGTTCTGATATAACCCCGTTTGTTATACTTCGCATCATTAACTGCATTGATCTTTCCGAATCTGCCGCTTTCTGTAACTCACTTGAGAACGAACCATGTTTTCGCTCTACACTTGAGAAGCAATTCGGGAAAGCTGTTCTAAGAACCTGGAATACCGTTCTGTGATACCGATCTGATGTTTCAAAAAAAAACCATGCATCTCGATGTCGGCCTCCAATAAACTCATTTTTTTTATCTGTAAATTATTATCAAAAGAATCTATTGGCTCATCGTTCATGGTAAAATAGACACAGACTAAAGATGACATTTGCTTTATCGCATCCGTTGCGTTGTTAGCTTTATTCTCGAAGTCTAAAACATTTGCATAGGCTTTCTCGTATCGGTCAGCATCAGTAGATTTAAGAATTGTTTTTAACCCTGAGATATGAGCTGTCAAATCATCTTTACTCAATCCTAAAGCATATAACGAAGTAATTTTAGTAGCTGCGAAGTTTCTGGTATATGGCATTGCTGTAAGATCGTCGAAGCTGTACCATTTATTGCCGTCCTTATCCTTATAAACTAACGTCTGCGTAGATTGGCTACCAGTTGCCGAGTTTGTGTAAGTTCGTTTATCGCCGTCAGATGTTAGCTTCCACATTTATAAAGATATTTATATTTTTTTCTTGCTAATACTTTTGATAATGCAACCGAATATCCGTATTTCTTAACCATATACGGGCTAATAAATATAACTGCTACAATCTTGCTCGTAACGGTACAACCATCACTCATCTCATATTATTTAAACTTAATTTCAACATACTTCTACTAAACATTACCACACTCGCCTGCATCAAAATTATTAAATCTTCGTCACTATAAAGATAAAGTTCATCTTCGATTAAATCAACTAACACTTTAAAGGTATCGTATTCTAATTTCAAGCTGGTACACATCTCAAGTATTTCCGTTGCTTTGTAGGTCGGGGCTGTCATATATTTTCAAATCTAAAAACTTATGTAAAAACGTCCAGTTAAAATATCTCCACGCTGCCAGTAAGTGACCTTGATGTTTATCTTTCGTATCATCTATGTCGCCATTGCCATCAACTTCAGTCTCCTCAATATCTAAGATAAGATAAGGAACCCGATCTGAAAAAAGATAATCTGTATGACGGCCAAGTAACGAATTGCAAAGCACTCTTGTATTATTTATTCTTGGGTTAGCTTGCGGTAATTTAAACTGACCAATGCCCAACTTTAATACTTCCTTTATAACCTTGTAGTAATTCAAGTCCCTTTTTAATGCTGTTCTTGCCTGGCCGGAAGCATCACCTGTGACAAGTAACTGCTGATTTGGGTAATCAGATAGGATCCGTTTACATAGTTCGTAAATATCACTATTCATTAAGCGATATTCATCCAATATTCTAACCTTAGTCAGTCCATCGCATTGCCCAGCCATACAGGTTATAGGCTCTACGTTAAAGTCAAATGAAAGTATCATCGGAAGATGTGGTAATGCTTGTAACCCCTTAACAACGTGCTTACTTCTATCGAAATTGTAAATAAACTTATTTACTGCCAGTGTAACATCTTCAGCCAGGAATTCACACCTGAAAGTTGATTCATCTAACTGCGCTCTTGCAGAATCTATTTCGGCAGGATCCAGGAATGGGTTATCGTAAGTTGTAAAAACCCAATTCATCCACTCTGGGTCGTTCTGCTTTGCAAGTTGCTTAAAGTAAGTTGAACCAAAACGGGGAGTAGATAAGAACCAGGCATCGCCTTTCATATCAGTTAGTGTAGGTCGTATAACATTCTGCCATCCTTCTTTAAGATTACGAGCAACTTCAACCTCGTCCAATACTACCCGTTTATATTTCCGGCCTCGTATTGAGTTTGGATCTTCAAGGCTCCAGAAATCAATAACACCTCCTGAAATCAGTTCTATTCGTTTCTCAGTCTCTGATTTTGTTTTAGTAATTCCGTAAACTATGTTATTTGTGGCCCGCCATACGTCCATTAGCATCTTATACGTTGGTGCAAAGTATGCAACTGGAAAACCATTTAAAGCCCCGTTAGTTTTATCTTCAGGTGATAGTAATAACTCCTCGGATAATTTAGTTTTACCCCAGCGTCTACCGCATTTCAGTGTATTGAATCTTCTTTTTTCTCTGATAACTTTTTGCTGACCTGGATGTAGTTCATCCATTCGTATTTGGAAGGGTTTAGGGGTTGTCATACTACTATTTCAAATTCTGGTATCGGGATAATAAACATCCCTTCGTAACCCGCCTGCCTGCATTTATAAATTATCTCATCCTTAAAGTTCCACGATAATATCAACAAATAATCGGGCGGCGTTCTTATCAAATCATCCATGCTTACAATCGGGATGCCTGTGCCGGGTGAATATCGACCTATCTTTTCCGGTGTCTGGTCAACTATGTAGTTTATTGTTCCTACCGTAATGTTAGCGCAATTTAGTAACGTATTGCCCTTTGCCGAAGCAGCGAATGCAGCTATCTTTTTACCTTCATATTTAAGTTTAGATAAGTAATACTTCAATTCGTTTACAGTATGATTAACCTTCGTTGACCAATCCATATACTTCGCAGATGTAGCGTATTCTTTCTCCTGCTCCATGAAATCAAACACTGACTTATCAATAACCCCAGTTCCAATAGTTACCCTAACCGTCCCTCCATGAATATCTTGCTTCGATACTGACATTACATTCATATCGCACTCGTAACACAGTCTTGCTAAAGGAGCAATAGAGAAGTAACTAAGATGCTCGAAGTAGATCGTATCAAATTCATTGTTCTCTATAAAGTCAATCAGGTACGGAAACTCCAAAACTAATATCCCGTTATCTTTCAATGCGTGTTTAGCTGCAATAATAAATTCCTTTACATTATCACAATGAGCAAAAACATTTGTAGCAGTAATTAGGTCAGCATAGCCGAAAGTATTAACGATCTTTCTGGCAGTACCTAACCCCCAGAAGTAAGTCATATTTGGAATACCGGCAGCATCGCAAATAGCTGCAAGGTTTTCAGCAGGATCAATACCCATTATCTTCAACCCTATTTCTTCTTTAAACTCTCGTAGTAACGTGCCGTCATTAGAACCAACGTCAATCATGAATGAATCTTTCGTTAGTCTTGACTTTAGCTCAATAGCCATTTCCCGACAATGGTTTGTATAAGTTTTACTGATAGATGAGCGATAAACGTAATGCCCGAACATTACTGAAGGATCCACTACGATAGATAATTGAGACAATGCGCACTCTTCGCAAAACAAAACCTGTAACGGGAACTTCTCTTTATTGAACGAGGCTATTGTACTCGCTGCAAGGTTATTCGATAGCGGTAAGAATCCAAGATCCAAATACTTCGTTAGTCTATCTGATCCGCAGCAACGGCATTCAGTTACTTGCTTAAAGTCTTTGTTTTTTATTAGTTGTTCGGTTTCTATCATTAGTTACTTTTTATTGTGGCTTAATAAGAAGTCCACATTTAGTTGATACGACTTCCTTTTTAAAATAATAATTACCATGAGCATCTTTAGTAACCAACTCCCACCCATCTTTACTAAGAAGTGTTAATACGTTTTCAAATCCCCTACCCCTTTCCTTATCAGGTAACATCTTTTCAAAATCTTCATAATCCAATACCCTGTACTCGTATGCCATAGAATTTAATTATGTACTAACAAACATCCCTTAACCGGGATAAAGTTTTTTGGCGAATACTTTGCCGCTATCTCTGAAAAGTAAGTCCAATCCGAAGAATGATTTTCAGTATCATTCCATCCAACCTCACGAGCCACTTCGCTTTTCACCATTACCCCAGCGCAATCAATAAAACCACGTTTGAAACTTACCGGGATAACCTGCCATGCTTTATACGAATGAACCATAGTATCACAATATACGGCTACTGCTGTATGGGACTTAGCAAACCCCCGTAACATATACTCAGTATAAACAGGTGTTAGATAGTTGTCAGCATTGCCAATAACTACGTAATCACCAAGTTTAAAATCATGCAGCGCCCACTGTCTTAAATGATGCCCCCAATTACCTTTCCTTTCTACTGATTCAATAAACTTTATCCTATCATCTGAAGGTATTAAACTCTTTACAGAGTCAGGTGCAGGCCCGTCATGGATTAAATATAATTCCCAGTTCTTATGTGTCTGAAGTAACAATGAAGATATTATTTGCGGGTAAGAATTAAAGATAGTACAAATAAAAGTTACTTTATCACCCGACACTTTATCAGGGTTGAATAATCTATCGTGTTCGGTCTGCCTGTCCATTCGCTTCCAGTAACCAGTGTCCCATAGAGGTGATACAGTAGGAGGCGCAACCATCTCGCATGATAACCCTATTTCCCGTACCTGGTTAGTTAGTATCTGTTTACCGCCTCTATGCTCGAAGTGGTAACAATGCGCTTTAGTGCTTACGGGATCAGCCGGGAACTGTAATCTGTTAGCTGTCGACTTAGCTATACAGAACCCAGTAGTACGAACGTGGGGCGTTACTGATTTAGAAATTTGCATACATGAAATACCTACTCCGGATTGCTGTATCTGTTCTATGAAAGGAGTGATAAAGTTTAAAGTCATAGGAACTGTATCATCGGTAATCCATAGCAGGTAATCGTAGTCCGGGAAACCAGGTAATCGTTCCAGGCAAACATCTTGGAAAGCTCCAATATCAAAGCCGATGTT
>Ga0193740_1000168_pt1 | contig 19311 bp, 21 predicted proteins | sample L2s1metaG_FD_145072 | JGI IMG/M metagenome (GOLD analysis project Ga0193740, IMG submission 145072) | Soil microbial communities from a riparian zone of the East river system, Colorado, United States - L2s1 | ecosystem: Environmental > Terrestrial > Soil > Riparian zone | place: USA: East River... | reverse complement strand
AAATGCATGCCTAGAGCTAATGAAGAAAAACAATATGCATCCCGACGATATCGGTAGACTATATGTAGCAACGGAATCAAGTCTTGATGAATCAAAGGCATTAAACTCATTCGTTGTCGGTATGCTGGAACAGGTTTATGGCGATAGTTCTTTTGAGCATGCAGGTGGAATTGAATGTAAGTTTGCTTGCGTCAGTGGATCTTATGCTATTTATGACAACACCAATTGGATAAGGGCAGAAGAGAATAATGATAAGGCTGCTATTGTAGTCGTAAGTGACATCGCAAAATACGATGTTGGTTCGCCAGGAGAATATACTCAAGGAGCAGGGGCAGTCGCGCTATTGATAAAGGAAAATCCCAGGTTGCTAGCACTGGATCCAAAAGTCACTTCAACAATAATCAAGAATGAATATGATTTCTACAGGCCATTTGGAAAGGAAACACCACTCGTAAATGGACTGTATTCCAATTTATTATATTTAATCCAAGTTAGGAAGGCTTTTGATAGCTATAAGGAAAAGGCAATGAGAACAGGATTGATTCATGTTAAGGATGGAGAATCCATAACAGATTACATTGATTTGTTTACAGTGCATTTACCGTATAGAAGAATGGGAGAAAAGGCACTTGCATATTTGCTAAGACATGAGTGGAGAACACTTCCGCGATGGCAACAAGTTATCAAGGAGATAGGCTTTAATGAGCCTGTGCCAAAAGATAGCAGAGGTACAATAGAATCTATTTTAGCAGATACAGAATTTATGAAGGCAGATGAACAATTCAGAAAAGCATTCATGCAAACCTCATTTTACAATGAGGTGTATGAGAAAAAGTTGGCAAGCTCTCTTGAAGCTTCAAACATTATAGGAAACTTGTATACTGCATCAATGTATATGGGATTTAGAAGTTTGCTTGAACATGAATTTAAGAAACATCATGATATCGAAGGTAACAGGGTAGGATTTGGATCCTATGGAAGTGGTAGCAGTGCGTTGGTTTTCAGCGGAGTAATTCAACCAGGTTACAAAGAAGTAGTAAAGGATATGAATCTTGAAGAGGAAATTGGAGTTCGTAAGAAATTATCTATGGAAGAGTATCAAATTCTACGTGAAAATCAACGAAATTTGAATGACTCTTATGCAAGAGCCAAAAATGAGTTTATCCTGGTAAAAATTGGCGGTTCTACGGCAGATAAAGCCGGATTCAGAGAATACTGCTATTGTAGCTAAGTTACGACCTTAAAAACCATTTTCTCCTTCTTTAGAAAATCTAAAAGTTTCCTTGAATGCTTTTCATTTTCAAGTTCTAAACTTAGATATACCCCAGCTGAACCTGCTGCAACGTTTGAACTCAAACGGTCATGTTCGACCTGAACTATGTTGACACTTATCTCCGCGATCTTATCTACGACACTTTTTAGTGCACCTGGTTTGTCGGGTAGCTGGATAAATATCTTGACTAATCTTCCCATTTGCATTAATCCTTTCGATACTATTTGACCTAATAGATACATGTCAATATTACCTCCAGAAAGGATTGAAATAATGTTTTGATTATTTTTTATTTTACCACTCGAAAGAACATAGGCTAGACTTGCTGCTCCGGCGGGTTCAACTACAACTTTTTCTCTTTCCATAAGGGTAAACATAGTCTCTACGATAGCAACATCATCTACAGTAACAACATCGTCCAAATATTTTGAACATATTTCAAATGTAAGCTCGCCTGGAGACTTGACTGAAATACCATCAGCTATAGAAAATCCGCCATTAATATGACATAGACTGCCGTTATCCAATGATTTTTTCATAGCGGGAAATTGGTTGGATTCAACTCCTATAATCTTGACATTAGGCCTCCTGGCCTTGATGGCGATAGATACTCCTGATGCAAGTCCGCCACCGCCGAGCGGCAAATAAATAGTATCAATATCCTTCAAATCTTCCATTAATTCCAAACCAATAGTACCCTGACCTGCAATGACTATTGGATCATCAAACGCATGAACTATTGAATATCCATTCTCTCTTGACATTAAATCTGCTGTTTTCCAAGATTCATCGTACGTGTCTCCAGATAGAATTACATTTGCGTCATAAGAACGCGTAGCAGCGACTTTGGCAGGAGATGCATTTTTTGGCATTACAATGCTGCATTTTATATTTCTCTTCATAGCAGCATAAGCGACACCTTGTGCGTGATTGCCTGCTGAGGCTGCAATAACACCGGCTTTGCACTGGGCAATTGTGAGCGAGTTGATTTTTGAATATGCTCCTCTAACCTTGAAAGAACCGGTTTTTTGAAATGATTCAAATTTTAAGAAGATATTTGTTCCTGCAGAATTTGAAAATGTGTTTGACTTTAATAATGGCGTCTTTCTCACATCTGCCTTGTTCATTAATTTCTGCGCCCTCAGAATATCTTCTACTGATGGAATTTTGTCCTTTACGTACATCTTGCTAAGATTGTTCAACCAAATAACCCTTATTCAACCAATATTATGAATTTTGTTTTATTGTGCTACAAATTGAGTCTATCTGCGCTGGTTGTTTAAGGCCATGATTATTTCTTTAAAAAGTTCAGATATTCTTTTCTTTGCGGGTGATTTCATCCGCCCGAAATTAACTGATTTGTTTGAAATATTTTTTGATTTTGCATTAACCTTAGTTTCGATATCAAAATAGACGATGAGTCCTTCTTCGCCCTGCATAAGTCTATTGTAATCTATCAAATTTGGAGAAATCTGATATACCTTCATTATCAAGTTATCTAGTTCATAAATTAAAGAGTTCTTCTTTTTCTCAGCTCCATCCAATTCTGGATATAATTTTTCAACACTCTTTATTTTGTCTTCTAGCTTGCCAATTAATTCTTGATTTTGAAGTAGTCTTTCAAACAAATCTCCAAATTCTAAATCATCTAGCGACATGTTTTTTAACTCTTGTTTTATTGTATTGTTACCAATATTCGCTACTGATTCTAATGATGAAGAATTTTTAGCCGAAAGATCAAGTAATTCTTTTTGTATCTGTATGACTTGTTTATCTGGTTTGTAGTATGGTAAAACATTGAACTGTATACCAAAATATCCTTTGATGGTATAATTATCAAGATTAGCAAGAATTTGACAATATGTCCGATTTAGCTCTCCTGTTGCTTTTTGAATATCACCCACATTCCAATTTTTCAGGTCTCTCAGAAAGGATCGATAAAATCCTTTAACAGACTGCGGATCAAAGGTTGTAGATTTTGTGACAGAGCCATCCTGAAGCATTACATTAATCTCTGTTGTAGTTAGGGATGGTCTTATACCTTGTAAATAGGCATCCTGAATTTCATCAAAAAAGCCATTTAATTTCTTGCCAAAATCATCGTCTTCTTTGTTTGGAATTCTCATAAAAAATAGATATCCTTACCCAAGATAAACTTTAGTCCTAATTAGTCTTTCTTCCGATATACAATTTATTAATTGAGCAGAGGTTCTTTTGCGCATTACCTATTTGATAAAGACCTAGGTTTCCTACTTTGATATTTTGCAGTCAATGTGTATCACCATAACTTCAATATCTTATTATTAGTTGATAACTATCACAAAGATCGGTTAGGACAAAGCTTATGACTAGGGATAAGAAGGAAGTTGATGAAATTAAAACTCAAAATGTGATTAAAAGTACATCGCCTTTTATTTCTATGATTACAGGTGAAAAGAAGGGACAAGTGGAATCTGAAATTATTTACGATACAGACACTCAAATCAAGCAAACACAGAATAGGTTATGGAAGGCACTTAAACGGAGATATCAGTATGACTCAAACCTAGAACCTGGGCAAAATTTCCTGAAAAATCACGTAAATTCCAAAATTCCGCTAGTTATATTATATGTAGACTTAGTAGGTTCAACCAACCTTTCAATGACTATTCCGGTAGATAAATTGGTAACAATAATCCGTGCGTTCACATACGAAATGTCATCGGTTGTTTATAGGTACGGAGGATTTGTCCTGAAATATGTAGGCGACGCGGTTATTGCTTTCTTTCCATCATTATCTAATAAATTTGTAGTATGTGATAGAGCTGTCAGGTGTGGAATGTCTATGCTAACCATCATTAAGAATGGATTAAATCCGATTTTGAATCAGTATGACTATCCTGATCTAAGTGCGAAGATAGGGATTGACGAAGGAGAAAACATTATTGTACAGTATGGGCATGATGAAAATTCACCACTTGATATCCTAAGTTATTGTATGAGTGTATCAGCAAAAATGACGTCTCTAACAAAATCAAATAATATAACAATAGGAGATGATGTATACGTAAGACTGCATCCAGATTTAAGACAAGAATTTATCAGAGTAAATTATAGTGCAAGAGAATGGAATTACGTGAGCAAACGAACGGGAGAACTTTACAAACTTTATACTTTAAAACAGTAGATCTCTTATTTCGTTATTAAGAGAATTCGCTTATAGAAAAGACTAAAATACACTAAATTTCTAGAATCACTATTGTCTACTGCATACATACTTGTAAATTGTACCCTAGGCTCAGAAGAAAGAATAATAGATGAAATTGCAAAGCTCTCCGATGTAAAGGAAGCTCGCGGAACTTATGGAGTTCATGATGTATTCGTCAAAGTAAAATCAGACAATACTGAAACAATGAATCATACAATTACCAGCAGAATAAGAAAGATACCTGGTATAACATCTACCGTAACTCTCGTAGTAATTGAGGAACAGGGCGGAAAGGAAATCAGCTAATATTCGATGACATATTTCTCTGACTTTCTTTATTATTTCTTTTTATTGCGTAGATAATAAGACCCGAGGCTATAACTACCGTTATCCATCCCAGAGATCCCATCATAAGATAGTACATGTATTGTTTGATCAAGAGCGACATCCCAGCAATAATGGCCCCTACCCACCAGAGGATAATCAGAATTTGAAGATTGATACTAAAGACTATCACCCTCTAATGCTTTCGTCAAAGCCCTGAATATGTCGCAAAACTTTTTCACAGTTATTACATATATTATATTCAAAAAAATCAAAGTCTTTATACTTTCTTATTGAAAAAGTATTGTCGTGGTTACAAAAGATTCGCTTGAATACTATTAATAGTGGATTTGTCATCCGCATGTTTCTTATACTTACATACATAATAACGATTATGTTGTCGACGGAGATAATTCTGTTAATTTTTGAAAATTATTAATGAAGTTCTAGGAGAGGATATTTCAAAAAAATCGCTCACCAAAAGCCAACGCAGGAATTGACAGGAGAAATAAGGCCAACATGAGTAGAATCAATTCAATAGTACCTTTTTTAATGAAGACTTAATAGTTGGTCATAAAATTAAGACGCAGTGGATCAGAAGAATAATTGAGGAAAACTTGAAGTTTCCAAGGAATTTAACAATACAGAATTTAAACAGATTCAGAAGATAAAAAATGGATTAGATGACGACGAGAAAGTGGAATTATCGCCAGACAATCAAAACATAGACCAGGTGGTTCGTTTACAACTCCCGATACAATATTTGTTACCAACAAAAAAAATATCAGAGACCCATCACTACTTGGTGCTAGGGAAAATATTGTGTACGTATCCTATGACATAATAACCTCAATAGAACTGGAAAGAGGCGTTTTTTCTTCTAAGATTATTATTAGGGTCCCCGGGTTTGCTGACGTCATGGAATCTATATCAAAAAAAGTGGCTGAGCAAATAGTTGAACATGTGAAGAATTCGATGGAAAAAATCAAAACTGAATCACAAAAAAACAATTGCTTGAAATTAAAGAATCGATAGCGGACGAATTAATGAAGTTAGCAGATCTCAAGGAAAAGGGAGTTCTAAGGAATGAGGAATTTCTAAAGATGAAACAAGATTTGATAAATAAGAAACCTCAGTTCTAAATCTTTGCACATTTGTTTTCCTATATCTAGCTATTAACAAGCGATTGATCGAGGCCCCCTTCATTTAGGCATTAATGCCCTATTGACCTAGACATCTTGTTAAAACAATAGTGATTATGGTAAACCGTAAATGCCGTCGGTGAGATTTGAGCTCACGACAGCTCGGTCTTCAGCTTCACCCCAACATTGGTCGAGTGCTCTCCCAGGCTGAGCTACGACGGCACAGCTAACCTTCTGTACGAATTATATATAATCTTGTCTTGAAATCCACAACAAATAGAGACTAAGGAAATCCCCTAAATCTAGTACTATCTTTCCTTGAGTTAGCAGTATACATACATCAATTAAATTACACGTTCATTATTCGAGTAAACTTAGGTAAGCCAACTTCATATATTCAATTTCGCAAGTATGATTACTTCCTAAAACTGTTTGAGACACTGGGTCTGGTGGGACACTCTACGCATCGAGTCCTAATCCCACCGGCAGTTAACTCTTTTATTGTTTGTTGACTATAGCCTTACAAGTGTCGACAAGTGCCAAGAACACGCGCGTGGCTGGTGGGCCTTTTACAAATTGGCCCATCAGTTATAATTCCGTAACCCAAGGTGATCAGCAGTGCTGGTCGCCTTGAACCATTTTATAATTTGTTGAGAATAACTTAATTAGAAAAACTCAAGACTGGTGGATCACGACTCTATTAGCATCATACGGTCCAGCAGTTTAGTTTAATCATTTTATAGTTTGTTGTCTAAAATAAACCAACGCTTCCAAATATAGACTGGTGGGCATTTCTCAAACCAATCACCATCAACCTATCCCACCAGTCATATTTTGCTATTATCTTTGTAAACTATTGGTTTGTTACTATCAGTACGATTACTATTAAATTATTTTATATTTTATTCACCTAATGAGAATAGTCCCAAGACGTAGGCTGGTGGGAGATGTCCTGGTTAGAATAGGATTTACAGAAATATCGAACCTAATATTTCATTTTAGTGCCAAAAAGTGCCATATAATTAATGGGTGACTTTATGAGCGTAAAATGAGCCCTAATGCGTACAAAGCAATAGTTAAAAGGGGTAATGAGAAACTAAAGAATCAAAAAGGTCTTAAGGAAAGAACACGTAATAATAATTAGGCCGGATAAAAAATGAAAACGACGAGTACTAGACAAAAAGTAAAAGTAAAGATACATAGAACTAGCGATTATGATGACAAATACACGGGCATAAGGGATTTTCCTGACGAAAAAGCGATGCTACATTACGGCTTATCTAAGGTGCATAAAGTCATAATAAAAAAATATACTCAGGATGATGAATTTATGGCAGCCGCACAAAAGACCAGGGGCATAAAGTTTGATTATGATATGGAGTTGTCCGACTAAACAGGTAGGATGTCAGAGAATCAGAATGTTACTCAGAATTGGTTACGTACTTAATATATGATTAATTGGAAATCTATCAATTAAAGGGGATAATGAATAGTATTGTCAAATATTTCAAAAGGAGAATCTAGACTGTTAAATGAATTGGTCCGAGACTGCATAACGTACAGATTAACAGAAACCGAAGCCTTAGAATACATCGATAGAAGATATGGTAAGAAAATAAGCTTACCTTCATATAGATTAAGGAAATCACATGTAAAATCAGGATACAGGTGCACAATTATGGCTAAATCACTTTACCATGCAGTTTTGCGATCTTGTTCAATCTAAAGTAGTGAACTGATACCAATCATAAATCAAAAATACAGCATTTGAGGGCCTGGGATATTATATGGTAATAAATACCAGAGTTGGGTGTATGTACATTAATTACATCAGATAGGTAATTTTTCTTCCACGAACTTTGCTTAACGGCTGGAATCATATAAAATATTTACAATTTTACTCTTTTCGACTTCTTTTCTTATGTCCAAGTCTTTTGATAGAATCTAACTCTTTTATTCTTTATTGACTTTACTAAATTAACGATTCATCGGGGACTGATGGGAAAAACCTTTGTATCCACTCACCATACATATTTTCACCTTACTTATAAGAGATTAACAAAGATTTTATTTTTCTAAATAATGGAATTTTTTATATTTTATTGGCCTAATGAAAATAACGCCAGGAGTGGTGGAACCCGCATAATTTGGCATTCAGTTCCGCCAGTCGCCATTGAACTGTTTTATAATTTGCGCAAAATGACAAGTGTCGTTTTAAGTCTTATATTTTTAAAAAATGTAATCTCATTCTGTGTTCTTCGGAATAGATTTTATTTAATCAAGTGTCGTTCGTTCCTTACCAAAGAACTATTGGTTGAACTGGTATGGCTATGAAAATTATTAAGAGCATTAACAACGAGAGAGCCAACATCGTCCCAACTCTTTGTAAAAAATTCTTGAGGCCATCCCTTTGATCGTTCAATCCACTTATCATATTCTTCAACTGCTTTTATCGCTTTCTCAGCGAATAATTCGTAATTTCCTGTCTCCACTAGTCCGCCGTTATTAAGTGGTCGATCTTGGAACCGTTCTTCAAAAACTGGAATTCTCCACGCCACGATAGACAAGCCAGCCAAAATGGCTTCGGTTATGGCCAATCCAAATCCTTCGAATAAAGAGGGAAAAATGAAAACCTTTGCTCTTCCATATAGCTTGATTTTTTCTGTCTCTGATACAACGCCTCTATGATCGATGCCCAGCACCCTAAGGCGAATTTTTTCCTCTGAAGTAGCACGTCCTATCATTATGAATCGGCTACTCGGAGTTTTCTTTTTTATTGTAGCCCAGATCCTTTCTATTCTATCAAATTTTTCTAACCTTCCAACACATAGAAAATCAATATCTTTTTTACCGTTACTATTTATAGGATAATAACTTCCACACGAACATCCTACATTTATTATTTTTTTAGTATCTCTGATTTGGACAGCCGTTTCTAATTGACGCAGTGACGAGTTGCTGACGGTAATTATTTTATCACTATTCCTTAGCATTATTTTGGTAATGCTGTCGACTAAGTGATAATATTTCATACACGCACTCTTACATTCTTTGTGTCTAATGGAAAGCGGTTCATAATGATGAAATATCGTAACTATTTTTGTATCTCGTCTGAACAAACGTAACAAAATCCACATCCATATGGCTGCCTCACCATACGTGTCCAAAATGGCAATGTTAGGTCTGCAGAAGACGCCTTTCCAGAGAGCAAGGATGTCAAATACGTAAGGAAATTTGTAGGTTTTTGAGATCCTAGCGTTACTCACCTTCTTTATATCAAAAAGTCTCGCTTTCTCTATACAGTCAACAACTTTTTTTATCCACACGAGACCTCCGAGATGTTGATACTCGAGAGGATATCCAAAAATTAGAAGTGTTGGTAGTTTCTGCTTAACCAAGTTGTTTCTAAAATGTAATTACACAAGAAATCCTACGTGAGTGAAGGACCATCTTCAAAATTTCATAGCCATAAAATCCGAAACTCTCTTTGAATTTCCTACCCTGTATTACCTCCTTGAATGTTGTCTGCCTTTTAGCTAATGTACTCAGTATAACGGAGAAGTTTATTGTGCGAAACATTGATCTATATGGTAACGTATAACAATCAACGAGCTGTAACGATATGATAATATCTAGACCTTGAATGTCCCTTATTACCCTAAAGTAAACTTGTTCCTCAGAATCTTCTTTTTGGTTTACTGTAACTTCAGCTAACTTCCTAGTATTGGCAATACATGCAGAGGTGTTACCTCTAATTAGCCCAGGACTTAGAGTGCTTCTTTCAACCATCGATAAATTATGCGCAACAAAGGCTAAAAATAAGCTTTAGATACCAGATTATAGAATTGAGAAGTAAGGTAAAAGGAAGCCCAAGAAATAAGTCATTATTACCGCCGTTATTGTACCCCCTATTAGAAACGGAATTTGCCGTTTAATAGCCGCCGAATATTTACGTTGTAAGCCGTTCACTATGATTATTTCTGAGCCTTTTATAGCCCTCCTCGGTTAATCTCGGTTAATCTGATTTTAGGGTTTTCCTTATCATTATCTATGTGCCCGTCTTTCAAAAGAATCTCTACTATATGATCAGTTTGAATTTTATCTACTAATCCGATGTCTTCTCCAATTTTATACACATCATCATAACTAACTTGGCCATCAATTGTTTTCTCTTGAAGTTTTAGAAGGTATTTTCCAATCGTTTCATTTGACACAGCCGTATATCACTCTGATCTTCAGACATGGTCATTATATTTTAAATAACTTTAGTCGGAGATAGACCGGATAGTGTTGACCGTTGTAATTGTGATCTCATGGTCTATACTGAGGATGTTGAACCCTATCTTGATACTGCGACGATGACATTAAAAAATACGTCCTTACAACAATACGTAGAGCAGAAACAGAAAAGGGATTCCGATCAATCCTATGAACTAATTAGAGAAAATGAAGTTACAGTTTCTGGAAACCCAGGATGGAAGTTCGAATCTACGGACGGATTTTCTTATAAATTCCAAATTATTACTATTGCTAACGGAAAATTCTATGTTCTATATCGCTGAAGATCCCTTGAAAGTGCCAGAAACGTTACCTCTAGTTAGTAAACTCGTGGAATCTTTTCAAATCAAATCATAGAAAAATGATGAATATTTGGTTTTATTATTATAAAAAAATTAAGAGTGGAGGGATTAATTTTTATTAATCTATTCCAATATTGCCCTTATTGTCGTCCTGAATGTGTTTGTACTTCTCTCGTCGAAAAATCTCTTAAATTGTCTCTTGCAGCGTTTTCGAATGTATTTGCGACATTAGCATTCAGCCGTGAAAATTCTTTTGCGTTGTCTCTTGTGTGCTGTATTGAATTTTTCCATGCATCCATAGTTGCAAATAGTTCGTTATTTGCTAGTCTGGTTGCGACTATTGTACTGTCTGTAATATTGCTTACTGCTCTTGCATAATTTTCTGTGAGTCTTTGTGGAGAACCCCAATATGACAAATATGAATTTTGTACATTTTCAATGTACGGAACCCATAAGGATTGCATTGAATGGATAACCTCTTTTTGTGAATCTAGAAAGCTATCTGCAATATCTTTTGTTGCTTGAATGGTCTCTTGTTGATATTCATTAACGGCCTTTGTAAACCGTGGAATTTCCCTTACTGCCTCATCTGTTGTCTTTTTAACAGTTGATTTTGTTTCGTCGAGAGCGATATTGATTATTTCTCTATTTTTTACTTCTTTATTTGATGCCATGTTATTATATTAGACACAAGGGCATATATATGTTGGTATTAATTGGTATTTATTACCATTAGAATCCCCCAGGCTTTGTATTATTCCCCTAAATCCGCGGCAATCACGCTCATGCTCATTACAGTACTTATCACCGTCCTTATCAGAAAAGTGGCTCGCCTTAAGATGACATAGAAGACATATGTCGGATTTACTACTCTGATAAATTGATTTTATTCTACGCTAATAATCTTTTAAGGCTAAGATAGCAGCAATGGATAATAAGATCCCTTTGGCTGCTGTGGATAGCAAGCGATAGAAATGGCTACAGACCTATCGAAGTGGACCGTATTATCATTGATATTAACGGTTGCGACGTTAATCGCTGGACTTGTCATTTGGGCACTAAGTAGCAAACTGAATAAACAAGGATTGATATACTTCGGGGACTATAATGATAGTATGGCAAGAACAATAAAACCAGACGTCGGTCCAGGCGAATTCAAGAAGCAGAACGTTCTGGCGAAGGATACACTTCATATCACGAAGTAATACCATTCATGGCAAAGGAGCCTGGACTGGAATTAAAGGGAGAAAAGTCAGGTGATATTCTAAAAATTCCCTGGGAGGATGTAATACATAAACACGTAAGGACAGTTGACAATTTTGACATGGGTGACGTAGACAGAGTTGGAAATGAGTTTATAGTAGTGAGAGAGGGCGTCGTAAACGTCCACATGTATTATATCCCAAAGCAGTATATCACTAAATATGATGGGAGCTCTATCTGGATCGATGTGTCAAATGGATTAGTAAGTCCCAAATTCGAGCGCGAGGACGAACCAACCCAGGAAGAAATCGACATGTTACTAAATGAGGCATCGGACTAAAATTTCTCTGCTCTGTGCCCACCAAGTATGGTGATATTTGTTTCTTGGAGTTTGAGTTTGATTGAAATATAATGAACTTAGAACCTGACGGGAGGATGCCTAGTCGAGATTAGAACATGTTCTCTCAGATGGCGGCAATGTGCACTTTCATCGGATTCTTTATCCAAATAACATGCCTAGCAAAGTTTGCAAAAAGGAGGGTCCTTGACGACTTTAATCCGTTTATAATTTAATGCATAATCTCTATTATGAAAAAAGTTTTTTGTCGAGAATCTGGGTTCGATTGTGACTATATAATAGAAGGATATATAGATGATGATCTTTTTAGAAACGGAGAGAAACATGTTTTTAATAGACATGGTATGAAAAAGAGCGAATTTATTCCATGTTTCAATGAAAGACTCAGGCCGATGATAAAGCAATATGATGAGTTATAAACCTAATTTATTGGTCTGCCCATCGTTATGCAATCTATTTTTGCCATTCTTGCAATAAATTTTGGCTCACAATTTTCAAATTCGAGTGTGTCAGCGGTTAGCTGGGATATCCATCATCAAGACAACTGTTTACAAAGTTAAAAATACGCTTCTTCCTGCACTGGCATGCACCATAGACATAGAACCTAGAATATTAGAAGTAATTATTTAACTAGTTTTATCTATGGTACTATCTACCTTAAAGTAAATAAACTATAACAAGTTTTAAAAATTAATTACGATGGATAATACAGATTTAAAGGTGGTCGTGGAAACGCCTGAAGAAAGGAGAAGAAGATTCCTTATAGAATTTGAAAAACCCTTCAAATGTGAGAAGTGTAACGAACGATTTAAGAAAAAGAAATATTTAAAAGAGCACAAAATAGAAGTTCATTCTTACTAAATTTCTTCATCATTTATCGGCATCTCAATAGCCGGATAAATTCAATCAAACCTCATGGTTTACCACGCCAGGATTTATCAATTTGACCTGTTTGATGAGAATCACAAAAAGTAATTTATGGAATCAAGTACTAATGTATCTCGATCTTGAAAATATACACTAAGACAGGCGATAAAGGGGATACGGGATTGATTGATGGTTCAAGGACCTCCAAATCTGATCTCAGAATAATAGCATATGGAGAAGTCGATGAGGTAAATTCTAATATTGGATTCATAATATCAAATATTCAAAGAAATTCGATTTTTGATGACATAAAAAAAATACTCCTGGATATTCAACAGGATTTATTCGTGTTGGGAGCAGAGTTGGCCAATCCCAAAAATTTGAAAGATGACAAGATGTTAGTTAGAAAAGAAATGATTTCTACTATTGAGAGGAGCATTGACAATTTTGAATCTGAGCTGCCATCGATAAGTTATTTCATCCTTCCGGGTGGAACCACTGAATCATCTTTACTACATATTTGTAGAACTGTTATAAGACGTGCTGAAAGATCTGCCGTCGCACTATCTAAAGAACAAAAAATAAATCAGGATATTCTCACATATCTAAACAGATTATCAGATTTGCTCTTTGTTCTCGCAAGAGTGACTAATATGCGACAGAATTGTAATGATATCCCCTGGAAGTCAAATTGAGGTTTAATTTGATTAAAGTCTCTTTTACAAGCGCATCAACAGGTTGAATATGAGATGATTCAAAGGTACTTGTTGTGACTAAACTTAGGTAAGCCAACCTATTATATCTAATTACTTATACTGGCAGTACTCTAACACAAATCGACACCAGCCGGTGGGGCACTCTACGCATCGAGTCCTAGTCCCACCGGTATTGATTACCCGAAAATTGCATTTGAACATTTTAAAATAAACAAGCGTTTCTATGCTCTAGTAATTTCTGATTTTAAGAATGCCAATTATGGACGGAATACAGTTAATAACTGGAGTCAACGACATAAAGCATTCTGTAAGGACCATATTGATGACCGCTTTTGACGTACACGATAAACTATTTCAAGAGTATAGTAAAAAACAAATTGTGAACGGATTTGCTCAGAAATCTGTTAGCCTCCAGACTTTAGTTCAAGAAATAAGTGACCAATTGCATTCTTGCAATATGCAAAAAATATATGCTTCCTAGCGATTGGAATCATAAAAATATTTACAAATTATAAGAATAAAATTCCTAATGATTCTTTCGTCCACCGTATAAATGAGTATAGTTACAAAATACTAAATGAATATTTTAGGTTCGTAATGGATTTTAATAATCTTAGCGATCTTCACTATTACTCTGTTCAGTCCATCTATGCGATTTATCCATGATATACATAATTACATTATATTAATATGAATTAGAATTCACTACACAGTATGAACCTTAAAAGTAGCCAAAAGTCCGACCTTGTATCTTTTTTTCGCGTTGTTTGCAATCTTAAAAAAATAAAGCGATCTGGATGGATATACAAATCTAACATATCATCACCAGAATCGGTGGCGGATCACTCATACTCAATGTGTATGATGTCTATGGTCTTGTCAGAAATAATAGATTTGGATACAGAACATATCATGAAAATGGCCAATCTGCATGACCTGGCTGAATCATTCGTTGGAGACAACATGCCTGATAAGATATCTTATGAAGAGAAAGTATTGCTAGAGGACAAGGCGATGAAAAAAATTATTTCCATGCTACCTAGCTTTCTTCGGGGAAAATATCTTGATATTTGGAATGAATATATTGATAATAGTACAGTCAGTGCCAAGTTTGTACACAATATGGACAAGTTGGAAATGGCTCTGCAAGCAAAGGAGTATGAGTTTGACGGATATACGAAACAATCACTACAAATTTTCTTAAAATCTGCCACAGATTACATTTCGAATGATGATTTTGATATTGTCTCTGAAATTTTGCAAACTATAAATGATGATTCCAATAAAATATGAATAAATGCAGTATCTTGTGTAGTTTATCCTCGAGAAAATTAGGTATCCACAAATGTAACTTTTGAAGTCATTTTAGTGTCGATAACGTCATTGCCAAGAGCCCACCAGTCTTTTATAATAGTTAGTGCAATAATGATTACGGTTTGTCATAACTTGGTGGGCCATTTATTCTACCATCATACGGGCCCACCACTTAATCTTTAAACAACTTGTTCTATTTACGACATGGATTATCCCCGAACTTTCAAATTCATATTTTCCTTAGTAGTAGTTGGTTATTGGATCTGGCGAGTATAGGTGCCTACGGACTAAATAAAAAAATTGAATGCGGGACAGCCACAAGTTACAAAATGAGATATGATTATTCGTACTTATCTGACTTTGCCTCTGCCTCTTTTAACGACTCGAGTATCTTTGCATTTACATTATCCATATTCAAGTTCTCTTTTAGGTAACCTGCAAAATCAGTCGGAGTAATTATTCCCAGTGGTTTAGTTACATCGTCCCCCTCTACAACGAGCAAATGTCTAATTTTATTCTGTATCATGATGTCAGCGGCAACTCCGACTTCTGAAAGCGCGTCTGTAGTCACTAGTTGATCAGACAGAATATCTTTAACATTTGTTTTTTTGCTGCTTGAATCATTAGCACATACCTTCCTTACTAAATCTCGTTCTGTTATGATACCAATAGGTTTGTTACTGCTGTTCACTACCACTAATGAACTAATGTTCTTATCGCGCATTTTCTTTGCCGCATCTCGGACTGAACTAGATCCTTCAATAGTCTGAAGTTTGTTGGTCATTAATTCACCAATTGTTGTCAATATGCCTGCTTACCGATTATGTACTGCTCAACAAGTATTAAAATGATTTACTTATAGTTTCACTGACTGACGTGTCCCGACATAAACTAATAGTTAGTAACTAAGATGCAACCTTTTTGCCAATCCACTATCCCATTTCCAAATTAATTTCTAATTATTACGCGATATCATGCCGTAAAGCCTAAAAATGTCCTAAATGAGGAGAAATTGAGTGTGATAAATGCCCGAAAATAATTATTTACTGACATTAACTGATACTAACATGCTGCCAATTTGTAATTAAAAAAAAATTCATTTTTAATACCGATAAGTGTCCATTTTTAGTATCAATAAGTGTCATTTTCTAATGTGCCAAATACTGGCGAGTTATGAAGGATTTAGTGCCCTATTAATGCCATAAGAATTACCAATAAAGTATCGATAAGTATCAATTCTTTGTTTTTAATAACATAGTCATATATAATTAAAGGCTCATTTAGTGAGCGTAAAGTGAGCCTTTTTGGTTCATTTTTATTCATAAATAATATCCAGAGTAACATATTATGCCATATGACCATAGTTATCAATTAAATGCCATTTTTGCTTCCATTTTCTGTGCTCACAATGACTCTTTTTACGTCATTTTTCTATGTCTTCGTATTCTGAATTTTACCAATTCACGTCACATGACGACATTAACACGATAATACTTACTTTAAGATGCGCTAGAAACGAAAGTGCTATTAACACCCTGCAACTTACAATAAAAATTGACAAAGAGTTTAGGAATTACTATTCTTCTGGCTGTGTTAGTTTCAGGCGTAGGTCATATCTATTTGGGATTCGTAAAACGAGGAATAATTATTTTGGTAGTGGGCATTGCTATATGGATCATTGTATCACTTTTTATCCCATATCCATGGACATGGTTGATTGGCGGTGCATATTGGGTTTGGCAAATAGTAGATGCGTACAAACATTATAAAAAATTGAATCCAGGGCAACCGCAAATGACAAAATGAAACCCAAGATATAAGAATCTAGATAGTTGTATATGGGTCGAACAATTCCTTCTTATCGAATTGCGACTAAAATGGAAAGAAGACATAGATGAGTTTCTCTTAAATCAAAAAATCATAGTTTGCTATGCATTTATTGGATCCCGTCTGGGCTCAATTAAAAAGTTATAACATAATCAGTACCTACTTATTTTCTATGTCGGATATTGAAAAAGAATTAGACCCTATACTTGAGGATTTAAATAGAAGTGTAGAAGCGGAAGAGGCAAAGAAATTGAGAGAGGTGTTTATTTCTAGACATGAAAGATTCAAGACGTTAGTTTTTGATGTCATTAATCCGACAATGATCGAGTACGCTCGATATCTAAACGAAAGGGGTCAAACGGCACGAATAATTATTCATTGGCGTTTTTTTGATATTACATTTGAAATTCATGGTAACGATTTACGTACGCATGGTTATTTCGGCATACTCGAATTCTCACAAGCTAATGATAGGATAAAAGTTGTGGAACAAATACGAGGTGATTCAATCGATGAAATCTACAATGAGGATCAGATTACTACGGAATTAGTAAAAAATAAAGTAGTTAATTATATAAAAAATTTCTACAAAATTTACGTTTGAGAAATAATTTGTTGAGTTATTCGTGTTACTGGCCGCAGGTTAACTAATGAAGAATTGGATCAGGATATAATAAACAAATTAAGTGATAATGTAGAAAATAAAGTTACTATATTGAAAGATCAACTCGAGAAATTAAGATAGAGAATGGAAAATATTCAGGCAACGATTGGACAAGAAGGATAGAAAGATGTTTGATGAAATGATGTCTTATCCACGGTTGTATAACTCTGCTGGAAGCAATGCTTGCAGACCAATATTGATTCATCCAATTCTTATGTCTATTATTTTTGAACATTATAAGCAATTAAAGAAAATAGAAAAATTACAAATAAGGAAGAGCAGAACGGACATTAAAAAATATAACTAAATTTTTACTCATCTGCTTCTTCGCTAGAGTCTTCAGTTTCTTCACTTTCATCTTGTTCCTCCTCTACATTGTTTTCTCCTGTACTTTCTTCCGCTGTATCTTTCTCTACCTCTGATTGCAACTCCGCCAAGGTTTTGCTGGTATTGTCATCGCTGTCATTTGCCTGAAGAAATGGCACATTAGACTTAGAAAAAGTCATGTTGTCATCGCTGTCATTTGCCAGAGGAAATGTCACGTTAGACTTAGAAAAAGTCATGTTATTTTCTGGCTGCTCTAAAACTCCTCCCCCTTTTGGCAGCACGTCCTGACCTAATTTAGGAACAGTTGATGGGTCTTCAAGAACGCCTCCTTGCTCTGGGCGAGTTGTTTCAGGCAATTTTATAGCCTGTTGTTGTTTTGCGTCACAAAATAAGGGGCCACCGACTTCATAAGTAGAACAGGTCTGACAGACGGTAACTTCGCCGGTTTTAGGATACTGTCTTTCTTTCCAGCAGCATGTTTGTTGAGTTTCTCCAGTTTCTGGGTTTGTGGTAGGTGCTCCGCACGTCTCACTGTCCTGATAGCCGGGCGCAGGTGGTACTGCACATACGTCAGGTATTGAGGATGAAGCATAAACAAATGGGACAAGTAAAACTGCTGTAACCACAAAAATCACAGATCTACCCCGCATATCTACAGCTCGCTTCAGTTTTATAAAAAGATTTTAAAATTGAAAGCCTTCTGCGGATTAAAAAGAAAATTTTTTATTCGTCATCGCTTTCGTTTAACTCAGGAAATGGCACGTTAGATTTAGTAAATGTGTTATTATTTTCTTCCTGATCTAACACTCCTTGACCTTTTGGAAATACGTCATCGCTCAATTTGGGTTGTGTTTTTGGTTCTTCTAAAACACCACCTTCACCTTCAAGAACATTGGAAAGCACTTTACCAGGATTTGCTACAACGCCTTGTTTTTCACGTGGTGTGCAATTGCTAGGAGGATTTGTATTATCACATGTAGTGCAGTAATACTCCGCGTGTTCGCTAGTACTGCCGTCAGGGAACACGATCGAATCAACCACTACCGCGCAACAACGGGTCTTGCCGCCACCCTGAGAAGTGCAAGTAGCCTCTCCGACGATTACTCCTTCTACAAATACTTGAAACATGTACGATGAACTATAAATCGCTACAACAAGTAAGGTGGATATAACCATAAAAATCACAAACTTTGTATCCATTTCCTTACCTTGTCTCATCAATCTATTAAGGTTTGCTCATTATGGTGATTTAATTGGCTTAATACAATGGAACTTTTAATTTGAATTATTTAATAGAAAAAATGGAAACAATTCGATTCAAGCGAAATTTATATTTTGTAATCGTCTATCTAATTCATTTTTGTGTTTCTGGTAACAGGGATCGCAATAGAATTCCACTAGATTACCACCCTCGGCCAACATGGCTCGCTTTACGGCATTGCATATGAACCTAGACGTTAAGTCTTTGTTTCCAGATTCTCCACACGAATAGTTAGTTTTACTATCTCTGCTTCTAAAACTGAAACTTT
>Ga0193740_1000167_pt1 | contig 19390 bp, 22 predicted proteins | sample L2s1metaG_FD_145072 | JGI IMG/M metagenome (GOLD analysis project Ga0193740, IMG submission 145072) | Soil microbial communities from a riparian zone of the East river system, Colorado, United States - L2s1 | ecosystem: Environmental > Terrestrial > Soil > Riparian zone | place: USA: East River... | reverse complement strand
TGATCTTGCTGTGGTCAGATTCATGTAATTAATGCTTGCTATCAGCAGCATAAAAAAAGCTACAGCGGAAAAAATCCAGATATAAGACATACTTCCTAATTCTTCCGGCTCATATTGCAGATTAGAACGCAGGTGTATGTCAGCAATATTTTGTGTTTCATACCTCACGGTTACGTTAAACTGTTTAAAAACCGGTTCAACAAATTTGTGATAGACATCATCCAGTTTTTTATTTAACGCACCGCTGTTAACTCCCGGTTTAAGTAGTAAATAACTATAAACAAAAAAACTTCCCCAGCCTGGTGATCCGTTTTGACCACTCTGTCTAAGTAAGGTGGACATGGAAATAAGCATATCATACCGAATGTGTGAGTTCCTGGGCAGGTCTTCAATTACACCGGTTACTTTATACGTATCGTAAACGGTTTTGAGTGTTTTACCAATTGCGGATGTATGCTTACCGAAATATTTTTCCGCCAGCGATTTGGTCAATACGATATCAAACGGCGCATTCAATGCAGTACCTGCGTTGCCTTCAATAAACCGGTGAGTAAAAACTTTAAAAACGGTGCTATCAGCATAATACAGTTTCGTTTCGTAAAAAGTATTTTCACCGTTTTTAAATAGGGTTCTTTCCCTGTTAACGAAGCGCACCATTTCTTCAATTTCTGGGTAGTCTTTTTCCAATTGAGGTCCCAGGGGTAGCTGGGTAAGTGCCCAATCTGTGTTTTTATCCCGTTCTTGTATAAATGAATTGATGCGGTAGATTCTATCCGCTTTTTTCTGATGCCGATCATAACTTAATTCATCCGTGATATAAAAAATCAGGAACAAACTAAAAGTGGTACCAATGGTGAGACCTAGTATGTTGATGAGGCTGTACCACTTGTCCTTTCGCAAATTTCGAAGGGCAATGAGCAGCAGATTCCTAAACATCACTTAGTGTTTAAACTGTAAAAGGGGCATTAAAGTTAACCGGGGTTCAATGAATCGTCAAACCTTTCATCCTTTTTTGGATGCACCTTTTCCCATTACATAACGTTATGGATTGAATTTATGTTACAGCTTCAATAGCGGGAAGTGGCATGAGAATTTTATACCCTTCTAATAAATATTTGTTATGGCAGATAGAAAAACAAACCCAAACTGGGAGCAACATAAAAACCAGGATCCAAAACAAAACGAGGGTCGTGGAAGTAAGGAAGAAGTTAATGAGCAGCAAAACCCATATAACCGTCTTAAAGATGGCACAAATGATTTGGTAGAAAACGAGGATGCAAATCTGGGAGAAGCTAGCGAAAAATCTTCGACCGATAACCCCACCCAAAAAGCTCAGTAAAACCAGAAGTGTAAAAAGACTCACCTTATTGCAATCTTGTGGTCGGTACCAAACAGTGCTGTCATTGTTCTGATGCGTTTCTATTATAACTCAAGCTAAAACCTTTGGTTGTTCTGTTTTTTCTATTAGCACTAATGCTTTTGTATGCCAGGATAATTATGGGGATCGACAAAAAAGAAATAAGCCATTGCCAGTTTTGTTCGATAAAACCTTTAATAAAGTTTTGAATTATAAAGGGGATAGTAATGCAAAATAATAAAACGCAGAATGTGAGGTAACGGGTTGCTTTTTGCTGAATGGTGATATCTATATCCTTATTCTCGGTGTGTCGTCGGCTATGTCTCATGAATTGCCTTAGCAATTTCTTTTCTTTTAAGTAATAAGAGTAGCATGCGAGGGATGCAGCAGCAAAGGCTATTAATAGGGAATTGTACAGGACCATATTTATAAGCTTTGTTTAGGGGCTAGATCGCTCTAAGATAGTGGAAAAACCAGTAAAATTATATCCTGCAGAAACGGAAAAACAAATCCAATTGAGCGAGCACAAGTGCATATGGCAATCCTAAAAATTTACGGAGTTTTTAATCGACAGAACTAACCGGTTGTATGTACCAATTGCTTTATGTCTGCAATTTCCAACACCTGTTTGGGATAACCTGCAATAACGGCATTAATCATTGCCTTTCCTACTTCCTGCATAGTCAGAACGCTATTGGGAGCCACAGCTTTAATGAATTTCGCGATCCATTTGTAGGCTGAATTCCAATTTTTTTGTTTTTCAAAGGGTAGCATCGCGCCTGGCCGAAAATTATATTCTCGTTTAAATGGTAATTTCATCAGGTCATTTTCAGTTTTCCCTTTTACTCTTGCCCACATGAGTTTTCCCGTTTCCGAACTATCTGTATGTCTACCTGATACATAGGTAAATACAGAGTTTGGATTATGATTGAGGAATGTTTTTGCAAATGATAAGGTGGTATCATAGGTGATGCTGGTATATTTCTGTTCTTTCATTCCAACAGAACTTACACCCGCACAGAAAAAACAAGCGTCATATCCTGTTATATCCTTCCCAAATTGATCCAGTTGAAAAAAATCGGGAACAATTAATTCCTTCAATTTCGAATGCTCGCACTCATAATGTCTGCGGTTCACAATCAATACATTGCTAACCTTTGTGTTTTGCAGGCATTCAAATAAAACACCTTCACCCACCATACCTGTAGCACCGGTGAGAATTACCTTTATTCCTGCCATTGTTGTTGAATTTTATTGAAGTTCGCTAAAAAAATAAAGACATATTGGTTACACCAGCCTTCTGTGTGAATCAGCGCTGCAGGCTTTTTCATAATTTTAAAATATTCGATTGGGCACGGTTTTCTGAAAACGCAGTGAGCCAAAAAGATTTTATGTTTATTAAATTGGTGTGGTGGTAAAAAAAATATAATGAAAGAAGAACTTAGGTTTGTCGGTGTCATACACTCCGAATTAAAAATGCTACAGGATTGTCCGAAACAGGAACATGAAAACGCACCTGTAGCAACCATCGAAATATTTGATGATTTTATAAACGCTGCTAAAGATTTAAAACCCCGTGATAGTATCATTCTATTTACATGGCTGCATAAGGCAGACAGAAGTACTTTAAAGACAAAGCCACGCAATAATATAACCTTACCGTTAACAGGAGTTTTTTCGACACGATCGCCAGACAGACCCAACCCGATAGGAATTCATTTTGTAAGGCTAGTGGAAGTTGAACCGCCGAATTCATTTAAAGTTTCCGGGCTTGAGGTACTTGATAATACGCCGTTGGTTGACATTAAGCCTGATTTGTGGAGAGATTAATTAATAATCCGGCATACATGTATCAACCTTTCCTCATTATTTTTTGTTCATACTACAAGGTGCTATCTAATTTGGTATTACGTGTATTCTCCAATCCCGATCCATAGAGAATAACGTTTAATAAAATAATCAGATGAGAAGTGTGTTATCAATCATATTGAGCTTTTTTGTTTTAATGGCCAAAGCACAATTGCAGCCAGGATTTAATAAAGAAGAGGTAATTAATTTACTAAAAGTCTCTGCTCAATTTGGCGATCCATCTTACGCAGCAAAAATGCGGGTGCCTGCCGGGTATCAGAAATTATATCGCTCCCCAATTGTAGGTTTGGATAATTGTTGGGAGTTATGGAGAACTGACAGCGAAGTGCCGGTTATCAGTATCCGCGGAACGACACGATCAGAGATTAGTTGGCTTGCCAATTTTTATGCGGCTATGATTCCTGCAAAAGGTCATTTACAAATTTCCGCCTCCGAACAATTTGATTACAATCTTGCCGAAGATCCCAAGGCAGCAGTTCATGCGGGGTGGATGATCGCTACAGCTTTTTTATCAAAAGATATTCTTATCAAAATCGATTCACTTCATAAAAAAAGGTTCTCATGAATTTTATATTGTTGGCTTTAGCCAGGGAGGGGCGATCAGTTATTTGTTGACCGCTTATTTACATGGATTACAAAACGAGGGAAAGCTTCCACAAAATCTGCGGTTTAAGACATACTGTGGAGCGGCGCCAAAGCCGGGTAATCTTTACTTTGCTTACGAGTACGAAGCATTAACTCAAAACGGTTGGGCCTATAATTTAGTCAATGCGGCCGATTGGGTACCGCAAACTCCCTTTTCCGTTCAAACAGTTTCCGATTTCGCCCCTGTTAATCCTTTCCTCAACGCGGATGTTATTATAAAAAAACAGAAATGGCCAAAACGATGGGCAATCAAGCATGCTTATAAAAAACTCACAAAGCCGGGTAATAAGGCAAAAAAAGCATATCAAAAATATTTGGGTGACTATGTTTCAAAATCGGTAAAAAAAGCGCTTCCGGGGTTCAAGGCACCAACATATTTCAATAGCAGTGAGTATGTTCGAACAGGGAATACCATTACTCTTTTGCCCAAAGAGGAATATTATCAACAATTTCCACAGGACAGAAGCAAAACATTCATTCATCATTTTCATACAGCATATTTATATCTATTAGAGCGCATGTATTAATTAAACTTGTTTAGGGTTTTGTAACGGTAAATCAATATTCAATAAACTGCACACCTCAAAATATCCCAGACTATCACTGCAAAAGAAGTGGTCTTATTCTTGTAAAAAGGATAGTAGCCGAGACTTTCAGAATTGTAGAGCCGGCTTAATTAAAAAACCAAAATATGAAAAGAGCGATTACGTTATTATGTGGTCTTGTTGCATTATGTGGAGCTTTTGCTCAGAAGAAAACGACGATAGGTATACATGGCGGTTACACCCTTTACAAAATTCATGGGAGAAATGCAGACGGAAGTAATTTTTCGCTCAAAACTGAAGACGGTTTCAGTTTGGGGATGAATGTTGAAATTCCGATAGCCAAGGATGTTTATTTGCAGCCCGGTGTGCAGTACAATCAAAAGGGAGCTAATTTCGATGACTATCACTATATGGGGCAAACTTTCCATGGTGATGTGAAGCTTTCATATATCGAAGTCCCGGTAAACGTTGTATATAAGCCTGCTGTTGGAAACGGTCACCTTATTGTGGGCGCAGGAGCTTTCGCAGGTTTTGGAACGGGCAGGGAAGCTGGTGTAGACCAGGGTATGTATCATGTGAGGTTTGCAGAAGATGTAACTACACAACAGATTGAACAGGTGCCCTTTTATTTCAGGCCCTGGGATGCCGGAGCCAATTTTATGCTCGGGTATCAGTTTGCAAGTAATTTATTTACCCAACTTGATGGACAGGTGGGAATGAAGAGAATCAATCCATCCGTGAATGGCCAGTGGGATGGAAAAATGAAACATCGTACGGCAGGTGTTGCGTTTACGGTAGGATATCGTTTTTAGTTAGACACTTTAAAGACTTTAAAAACAAGAGCAGCTCGAAAGCTGCTCTTGTTTTATTAATTCCCTGTATAAAAACCAACTGTTTTATTAAACGGTTTGGAATTTTTTTCCAGGTTTATTTACGCTGACTAAATAACCAGTCTATCATCATTGGATCACTGTAAGCCGGTATCCATGAAAAATGTCCTACACCCGGATACTCGGTAAAACCAGGTCGTGCGCCTGCCTTAAGTAATGCATTCACCATATCATATGATAGATTTGGACTCACAGTTGGGTCATCCGCTCCGCCAAACATCCACAAGGGAACGTGAGCAATTGATGCTGCTTTGGAAACATCACCACCTCCGCACACAGGCACTGCAGCGGCAAAAAAATGCGGATAGCGTTGCAATGCATCAAATGTACCGAAGCCTCCCATCGATAAGCCTGTTATGTAAATCCTGTTAGTATCAACGCGAAATCTTTTTATTACATCTGTAACCAGTTCCATTAAAAGCCTCATGGATTTAGATGGTGTTCTTTCAAAAATGATCTCGCCATTTTTTCCTCTGCTGCTGTTTGACCATAAACTGTTTAATGGGCACTGTGGAGCAATAACAAAAGCAGGGTGTTTTTTCAGGTGTTCATCGGTTGCAAAATTCATTACACCCCATTTTAATTGTGCCTCATTATCGTTTCCTCGTTCACCGGCACCGTGTAAAAAAATAACCAATGGATACCTTCGGGTAGTATCATTGTCGGGGAAAAGAAAACGGTACAGCAAACTATCACCACTAGTGTTTTTATAGGTATGATGACTAAATAAAGGTGGTTGACAAAAACTCTTTCCAGCGATTGAGCAGAAAAAAATAAGCAGGCCGGCAATCATTAAGGGTAGATGTTTCATTCGTTTTAAGATTATTGACATTGACTTAGTAATAGTTAGTGTTTCACGGAATATTTTCAATTTCTGACAATTAAAATGTCTTCTCTGCGATTAGCAAAAGGAAGATTTTCATTTTGTGGCAGTAAATAACTATCATATCCAAAGCCACGATAACGTTGCAGAATTCCCAGGATCACTCCGTCATCGATCTGGCCCGGTTCCAGTTGAACATGATTTATTTCAGGGTCCTCTGTTGTGTTCATAAAATCTTTATGAAATTGTTTTCCGGTATCTGACGAAAAAAATCGTTTACGCTTCGAAATGTTGGGTACATCGCCAATGAGTAAACGGCCCCCTGGTTTCAATAATAATACTGCCGCATCAATAAACTTAAAAATACATTGGTCATAAAATACGCAAAGCAAAGTGCTATATGTGGTAATATAATCAATGCTGTTTTGGTAGGAGACAAGCAGGTCAGCAACTTCGTCTGGAAACCGGCCTGAATACTTCACCGTATGCTCGTTGTCCGGCAATGAATCCAGCATTTCCTGTGAGTCTGCCAGCAATATTTTACACCCCTTTGTTATGGCATGTTGATGAATCATGTGAGGCAGGTCGCTGCAGCCGGGACCAATATCTAACAAAACCTGCCCTTGTTTTTCCCGGATTTTTAATTTGCTTAAGATATCATTGAAAATTTCTTCTTCCTTACCTGCCCGATAGCTATCAGGGAAACCTATTTTTTCATATTTGGAAAGTGAGGGATCGTTAGCAAGATTTTTAAAGTCCTCAAAGCGATATGGATTGCGAAACTTTTCAATACTCATGATATTTACAGTTTAATGTGCATGGTTTCACGCAGTACGCCGCGACCGCCATAACTTACCTTAAATTTAAAAAGATTGAAATTAATGATGTTGCCGTTGTCCTCGGTAGGTCGTCCCAGGTTGAAATATTGAAAGCCTTTTTGCTGTGCCCATGTGCTGACCTGGTGTAAAAGGATATTCAAAGGACGTTCGTTTTGAAATGCAATATCATAAGCAATATATTGTGCATGAACACAAATATCGTTTAATACAAAAAGTACAAGTCCGGCAATTATGTGGTTATTTTTTTTCGTAACAAACAGCTTGACTCGTTCATTGCCTACTTTTTGCAATAACTCGCAAATTTGGGAGTAATTATGAGTAGGAATTGTATTGTGTCGCTCGTCTAAAGTTTTCTCCAGGAGAACCCAAAACGTTTTGTAATCATTGCTTTCCTCGACAGTTAAATTCTTCAATGCTTTGTGTACACCGCTACGGGTGCCTTCAGTGTAATTTGTTTCAAGGTCGATTTTTTCATTTATAGGTATTGCTATCTCCAGGTCCCGGTAAAGCACCTGAAACCCAAAGTACCACATTGCATAATCAAATTCATCACATGGTTTATGATAAAAAATGCGGAATGGGTTTCTTATAATAATTTCCTTAACGCGGTTTTTACTTGCTTCTTCAAGTAGCAATTGAACCATAATAAGTGAAGCCTCGATGTTCGCATGTTTGTCCACGATAAAGCCACCATAGGTAGATCTTTGATGAGAAATTAAAACCGTACCTGCATCCTGCAATGTGCAGCCGATCACTCCTATCAACCTGTTTTTTTTAAAAAACAAATAGGACTTGTCATCTATGTGGTTTTGAGGGTGGTGATTATAAAATTTACGGGTATGCAGAAAAGTGCCGTTGATTGATTTATTTTCAACAAAATCATCCCATTTACCTGCGTACTCTTCCAGGTACGGCACAATTTTGTAATTAGTTAACTCGGGTAATGAAATAGGCTTTCGGGGAAACATTAGTTTTAATCGTTCTGTGATGATAATTGGTTCACAGCATAAACCTATAAAAATGAAATGACACCGATCGCTGAGTCAGGAAAAAAGATTAATTTGTAATAATACGAAACCATTCTATCCTGAATTGCCAATTGAACATTTGACATCCAGGAGTATTCACGTAATTATAAAGCACCCGGTATGATGCCCTTAACCCTTGAAGATGTAGCATTGTTAGAATTTGACAGGATTGTCGATGCAAGAGGCAATCTTTCTTTTTTCGAAAACAATAACCAGATACCTTTTACTATTAAACAGGTCGAGTATTTTTATGATATACCCGGTGGAGAACGATTTGAAGGTTATGCATGTAAAAAAAGCCAGCAGGTAATTGTGGCACTATCAGGTAGTTTTGATGTTTTAGTGCACAACGGTATTGAAAGAAAAACGATTACTCTTAGCCGTTCTTATAATGGTTTATATCTGCCGGCATTGATGTGGCGCCAGGTAAAAAATTTTTCAACCAATGCTCTCGCTCTTATAGTAAGTGACTGGCCTTTCAACGAGGAAGATTACGTCCGTAGTTTCAAAAATTTTACCTGCTTGAAAAATGAATAATCGTTTTACAGTCTTTGACTGCTCCCTGGTTCAGTTTCCCAAATTAAATAATGGTGTGGGCAATATCACACGGCTTCAAAATGGAATCGAAGTTCCGTTTGAAGTAAAGCGCATATATTATCTGTATGACATTCCGGGTGGCGAATCAAGAGGAGCACATGCTCACAAAACACTAAGGCAGATTTTAATTGCGGCCAGCGGCAGCTTTGATGTTACACTGGACGATGGCCAGTCTAGAAAGACTGTTACACTTAGTCGTCCCAATATAGGTTTGTACATCAAACCGGGCATTTGGAGGGATATTATTAATTTTTCTTCCGGGGTGATTTGCCTGGTTTTGGCCTCCGAGCTTTACAAACCCCAGGACTACATCCGTGACTACAACGATTTTCTGAATTTTAAGAAAGCAATCACCGTCAATTAAATATCAGCTTCTCTATGCAAATTCCATTTTTATCATTTGAAGAAATGAATAAACAGATAAAAGCGGAAATAATGTTGGCATTTGAAAGATTCTTTGATAATTCAAGGTATATCCTGGCAAGTGAGGTTGAAGAGTTTGAACGTGCTTATGGTGATTACAATAATACCAACTATTGTATTGGAGTTAGTAACGGCCTGGATGCTCTTTTTCTTGCATTGAAAACTTTAAACATTGGGCAGGGTGATGAAGTGATTATTCCATCTCACACTTACATTGCTACCATGCTTGCCGTTACTCACGCCGGTGCAAAACCTATATTGGTAGAACCGGATGTCAGAACATACAATCTGGATGCCTCGAAAATCGAGGAGGCAATCACAAATCAAACCAAGGCCATTATACCTGTTCATTTGTATGGCCAGGCGTGCAACATGAATGAAATCATGAACATTGCCCAGGCTCGTAATTTATATGTAGTGGAAGACAATGCGCAATCACATGGTTCAAAATTTAATGGAAAGGCTACCGGTAGTTGGGGGCATATTAATGCCACCAGTTTTTACCCGGGAAAAAACCTCGGTGCCCTGGGCGATGCAGGCGCTCTTACTACAAATGATGAAAGTCTGGCTTGCAAAGCCAAACTATTGCGTAACTATGGATCTAAGCAAAAATATCATAACGAAGCCGCAGGATACAATATGCGTATGGATGAATGCCAGGCCGCATTTTTATCGGTTAAATTAAAATACCTTGAAAACTGGATAGCACAGCGACGGGAAATAGCTGCAATGTATACTGAAGCACTAAAAGAAATTGAAGAATTGATACTCCCTGCCAAACATCCCGATGCTGAGCATGTTTATCACCTCTATGTAATCAGGAGTCCGCACAGAGACCATTTGCAACAACATCTGCAAAAAAAAGGGATTGGTACTTTAATTCATTATCCTATAGCAATTCACCTTCAGCCTGCATACGCACATCTCGGTCATGAAAAAGGATCATTCACTATAGCCGAAGAAATTGCAGATACCAGTTTGAGTTTACCATTATGGCCCGGTATGAAGCAATCTCACGTAAATCGGATAACTGAGGAAATAAAATCTTTTTTTGCAAAAGAATATTCCTCATTTTCGACGAATGTGAATCAAGAGTCAAAATGAGTGAAGTCACCACAGATGAGGCAAATTCCAAAGGCCAAATACTAAAATCGACTGCCATATTTGGTTCAGCACAAGTCATTATTGTGCTGGTGGGCATTGTTCGAACCAAAATATTGGCCGTGCTATTAGGCCCGGCGGGGGTCGCCATCTCCGGCCTATATCAATCTGTTCTTGACCTGGTGAAAACAGCTACCGGTCTTGGTCTTGGGTACAGCGGTGTACGGGAAATTGCAGAAGCTTCAGCAACCGGTAATAGTAAAAGGGTGTCTGTAGCTATTTTAGTCTTGAAAAGGTGGTCGTGGTTTACCGGATTGATCGGCGTTTTATTAACCATTGTTTTTAGCAGGCAAGTAAGCCAGGCCACATTTGGGAATAAAAATCATGTAATTGAGTTCAGTGTCCTTTCCATTACCCTATTACTTTCAGCGTTGACTACGTCCAGATCTGCAATACTCCAGGGCTTACGACGAATAACAGATATGGCCAGGTCTCTGATACTGGCCGCAATCATTGGTTTATTGAGTTCGTCCATTATTTATTATTTCCTTGGTATTAGGGGAATTGTTCTGGCAATAATAACTGCAACAGCAATAGAGTTATCACTCACCTGGTATTATTCAAAAAAATTGACTATTGACAAGGTCTCATTAAGTGTACACAAAACGTTTGCAGAAGGAAAGGCAATGGCCAAACTTGGTTTTTTTATGACTATATCATTATTGGCCAGTACAGCCAGTATGTATTTCGTTCGTGCTTTTATTGTTCACCAGGACGGGTTACACACTGCCGGGTATTTTATAGCAGCATGGACGATTTCTTCTCTATACATCTCCGCAGTTTTTAACGCGATGGCTGCCGATTATTTTCCACGGCTTAGCACTATTCAACACGATCTAACTACCATGCGAAAACTGGTTAATGATCAAACCGATGTAGCCCTGTTACTAACTGTACCTTTAATTATAATAATGATAAGTTTTATTGATTGGCTGGTCCCGGTTTTTTATTCCAAGGCCTTTGATCAGACTGCAATGATTTTAAGCTGGCAATTAACCGGTGATTTTTTTAAAGTACTTTCCTGGCCACTTGGTTTTATTTTATTAGCTAAAGGAAGGGGTATGATTTTTTTGATTACAGAGATTGCCTGGAATCTTTTGTTTTGTTCATTTACTTATTTTGGATGGAATTTTCTGGGCCTTGAAATAAGCGGTATATCCTTTTTAATGGCCTATTTCATTTACCTGATAATAGTGTACAGTATAGTTGGAAAAATGTACGGGTTTCGTTGGACGCGAACTGTGGGGAAGGTTATTTTAGTTCTCTTTCCATTACTTGTATTGTCATTTTTGTCCGCAAGATTTTTAGGGGGGGGATTGAAGTTTTTATTTGGAGGTATTTTCACTTTGATTGCATTGACATATTCTTATATACAATTACAAAACCTGGTTGATTTTAAAAGAATTCTCAGACATGTTCGTTTGAAAAATATTTTTTAGTAGACTTGCATTCGGCGACCGTTGAAATAATGAAGATTCTTTGTTTTGGTTTTTGAATTTTTATTTTTGTAGATCATAGCATTTAAACAAAGCTGATCCATTTACATGTACCCATTATGAGATTGCCTTTAGTAACCATAGGAGCTATTAACTATAACAATACATCGTATGTACTGGAGACTTTGAATAGTATTTCGGCTCAAACCTATTCCCAAATCGAGTTAATTGTAGTAGACGATGCATCAACTGACAACAGCCTTCTTAAAATCAGGGAATGGCTGGACAACTGCATGCTACCTTATAAACTAATAGTTCATACACAAAATGAAGGCGTTCATAAGGCGTACGAATCGGTAATAAAGAATGCTTCGGGTGAGTTCATATCATTTATAGCAACTGACGATCTTTTTGAACCCGGAAAAATACAACAGCAGGTAGCAGCTTTTCAGAACCTCGATGAGAGTTATGGAGTTGTTTATGGTGATGTTGTAGAAATTAATGAACAGAGCCTGGTAATAAGTAAACCTTATTTTCAATTGCACCGGTCAAAAAACAAAGACTGGCAATTGTTACAGGGAGATGTTTTCAAACAGGTAACAAAAGAATTTTTGATTTATGTACAAACCACATTAATCAGGACAGCCTTATTAAGAGATTTCTCATTTAAGTATAAAGCTTTAAGTGAAGACTGGCAGTTCATTCTTTATTTAGCACGCAATACCCGGTTTTTCGGCATTGAGAATGTTGTTGTTAAATACAGAAGGCATGCACTCTCAATTTCTGCGCAAAACCGGAGAAGGGAAAAATATTATTTGTGGTGTCAAAGTAATGTGCTTATGTTTCTTGAGGTTTATAATTTTCCTGGAAACATGAAACAGGAAAAGAGAGTAATTGCAAACCGGATAAAATTTGATTTGATGGATTATGCCTATCAACCCAAATCAAAATACGCTGATGTGATCAACACCTGGAAAAAAGTTAAACGGTATTTGCCTTTTGTTAAATCGACCCAGTTATTCTTTTTAATCGTATACCTAAGAGTCAAATTGTTGCTCAAAAAATTCCTGTTTCCCGGAAACTGGCCTGAATGGAAATATTGGGCTAAGTAAAAAAACAGTTGAAAATTACGTTTATTAATACATTCTATACTTTGGATCAGGTCTTAGCTTCTGAAATAAAATCCGGCAGGCTTTAACACTGTCGGGAATGTACTGATCCTTACCTATACTTGTCAACCAAAGTTCTGAATTACATTTTTTCCCGGATTTCTTTTTCGGTTACCAATTAATAATAGCAGATAACTGTTTCACTCAGTCGTTCCAGTAAAACGCGTAACAAAAACTTACGCCCACTCAATACCGCATGGATACGGGTATTTATCCGCATAGTTTTACTGCAAGATTTAAAAACATAATCGAAAAATAAAAAAATGAAAAAGCAACTCACTATTCTTTTAGCACTTTTTTTAACAGGTGCAGGGATGAACAGTATTAATGCTCAAATTTCTGAAGCATCCGGAGTAGAACCACTCACGAGTTCTGTTAAAATGCAGGCTCATACAAATTTATCCGAAGACGAAATTTTGACAAATGTTCGGAAACGGTTTCAACGACAGTTTCCAAATGCCGAGTTGGAATCATGGATGAAAACAAATGATGGTTATTCAATAAGGTTCTCGTCCAGGTCCATTGAAAATTTGGTATTTTATAACACAAAGGCAAACATTACAGGCCAGGTACGTTATTACAAGTCAGAAACTTTGCCTTTTGATGTTCGTTTTCAGGTTGAAAGCGCCTATCATGATTATAAAATTGTTTCCGTACAGGAAATAACGGTGGAGAAATCAAAAGCTTATCTGGTAGCTATTGAAGCAACGAATGACTGGAAAATTATAAGGGTGGGTGAAGACGGTATGGATGTTTACAAAGAGTATCGCAAAGGATAAGTTGTTATAATATTTAATTACATAAATGCTCTGACTATCGGAGCATTTTCTTTTTATAACTTAAAAACCAATTGGAAAGTAAATGACAATGCAAGATTCGTTTATACAGCCCTGATTAGTTAGTGAACACAGATCTTACCGGGACTATAACCGAACCGTTTTTTAAATTCTGTGCAAAAGCTACTTACATTGTTATAGCCAATGAAAAAAGCAGCTTCTGATACATTCATAGTTTTGCGCTCTAAAAGTTTTTTCGCCCTTTGCATCCGCAATTGATGAACATGTCCGAAAACAGTTGATTGAAAAAGTTGTTTATAGCCTTTCTTTAGTTTGAATTCATTCAGGCCGAATTTATAAGTCAGATCTTTTAGGTTGAACTCGTCAAGATAAGCGTTTTCAATATATTGTTTTACCTCGTGCAACTTGTCTTTATCCGCTGGTGACCATGCGTTATCCTCTTTGCATTTGTCTGCTATTTGTGCCTGTTCCATTTGCAGAACAAACAATTCCATCATTTTGCTTTCTAAAAAAAGGTATCGTGTAACTCCCTGGAATGGACACTGCCGAATTGTTCCAATCACTTCCATTGTACGATTTTGAAAGCTCATACCTCTGCTGGCTGGCAGGTAAGCTTTTTTGGCATGAACCGAATTAGCCAGTTGTCCCATGTTTCCATCATCAACTGCTTGCAACAATTGTTTTAAAAAATGAAGATCATAGGTTATAGTCAGAGCATGAAAGGCAGGAGAGTGAATGACATGTTCTCCACCAAATTGGTCATTGTATTGGAAATTATGATGGTTTTTATTAAGGCCAAGAGCGGAAGATAGATTTTGAAAATGCGATTCGGAATGACCGTCAAGAACAAAAACTGATTCAGCTGTTTCTTTTATTTCATCATCTACTAGATGGAAAGGCTTACTGGCAGTTAAAAAAAATTCTGTAAGCTGCATTCCTGGCGTGCTAACAGATTGTACAAACCCTGAAATTAACCCAGGTTCTTCGAAACAAAAACGCAAATCCGTATAACGATCTGAAGCAAATAATACATCCTGTTTTGTTGTACTGAAAACGTTGTTCCAGTTAGCCAGGTTAATTTTATCCATTTTTCAAAATTTAAACTCCGTTTACCTAAACAGCTTAGGTCTCCCAACACTGCAGTTTTGCATAAAATTGAAAATATATGCAAACACTTCAAATCGATAGGGTACAGGCTGAGGAAAACGCTGTATCAACTGTCAAAAAAAGAAACTGGTTGTCCTGGCTTTCGCTGCTTTTTTACCCAATAGGGATAATCAGGTTATGGCGTAGTAAAAAAAGCCTGTGGCTTAAATTGACGTATACTCTCGTTGGCTTCCCGTTGTTTCTGCTGCTATTTGGTTATACGACAATTGTAATTTTTGCAGCGTTCCTTTCACCGCTGGATCGAACGGTTGCGCACCGAAGCGACAGAACAATTATTAACGGCGAAGGAAATTATTCGGCAACTTTTGTTAAAACCGGAGCGGAAACCAATGGTGCTTACGAGCTGGTAAAAGTTGAACTGGAACCTTATGGTGGCAACGACTGGCATTATCATTCAAGCTTCGAAGAATCATTTACTGTTTTAGAAGGGGAAGTAAGCATTGGGCATAATGGAAAAGAAACTTTGTTGAAAAAAGGTGATTCTGCAAAGGCATACAAAAAAGACATGCATTTCTTTAAAAATGCACGCAACCAAAAAGCGGTGTTGCTGGTAAGAACTACACCTGCCGCCGGGTTGGAGAAAACGTTGAGAGTAGCCTATGGCCTCATCAATGATGGTTTGCTGGAAAATGATATGACAGAGAATCCCTGGCATATGGTGTTGCTATTGGCCTATAGTGAATCGTACCTGCCGGTAATGCCACCCTGGTTCCAGGAACCTTTAATCAATGCATTGGCAAAAATTGCTCAATGGAAAGGGGAGGATAAAGAGTTATACAAATATTTCAAATGATAGTGTAAAGTAACCGGGCTTCTTACCTTGTTTTAAATAAGGAAGGCCCGGTAATTATGTCAAACTTGTATATCACTTATTACGAACTCACTGCACTTCCGCCATCACTTTTGTAGTATAAGTACTTTTATGACTCCTGCCTGGCAGTTTCGGTGCCAAATAGCTGTAATGCAAAGCCATTGAGGAGCACACAAATCCTGCTGCCACTATCAAACTGCGAACCCAGTTCATGTTTCGCCATTGCTCCCATGTAATTGTCAGCTTATTGACATCGGTTATATCAGACATGAACATGATCTCATTGCGCGGATAGAAATACTTAAATGTCATTCCCTCACCAACCAGGTAAAGTACAAAAGCACTAATTAGAAACCACCGAACCTGTTTTCCTCTCTTCCAGAACAAAATGACGGCTAGTAATCCAAGTAATTGATTCAGGGGAGAGAAAATGCGAAAGAAATTACCTGGATTGGAATATCGATAGTACTGTCTGGCCGTTTGTAGGGAATCAGGGATATTGGTACCCCATGCGGGTACATCCACAATAGAAGTATACATATTGGTAAGTACCAGGCCTGCTGCTATGCCTAAAGAGGCGAAGATGATAATTCGTTTCATTTTTTTTTATTGCAAAAATGGCGTCTGGGGAAAGGAGAAAATTGTACGTATCGGACATTATTGGAAAAAATGTCCTGGCAAACCACTTTTCTGGCGGCGATAGTCACCAGGGGTTAATCCTGTGTATTCTTTAAATTCCCGGATAAAATGCGCCTGGTCATAATAATTGGAACTATAACCAATACGGGTCAAAGTTTCATTGGTGTGGTGGGTAAGCCTGAGTGCATGAATATATCGTTTATAGCGGATCAGGGCTTCGGTTGACATACCAAAAAGCTCTTGTGTTTTTCGATGCAATTGACGTGGCGAATAACAAAAATTGGCCGCAAGGCTCGCCACACTAACTGGTTCAGAATTTCCATCGAGAAAACCAGAAATAGCCATTTCCTGTTCGTGAACAGGACAAAGTTTTTGAATGATCCATTCTTGCGCTGTTTGTACTCTTTCGTTAAAAGAACCGGCTTCAGCTAACTGCTGCCATAAAACATAAAATTCTTTATTTACCAACTCAAGATCAGTGATGGAGTTCAAAAACACTCCACAGGGGGCTTTCAATAATTTTTTTACAGCAGCCGGGTGTAATTCTATTCCAAAAAAAGATTGTTGTTGTGGGGCATTCAATTGAATAGTTGCCAGGTTAATACCATTCACAAAGCACCTTGGAGTGAGCACATGTTGCTGTTGGTTGTTTCGATAAAATGGAACCGGATCATCAAAGCTGAAGATCATTTCAACAACTCCCTTGGGTAAAATAGTCTCACATTGGTAGGCTGGCCTTCCTGCCGTTTGCCAGAAGGCTTTTACAAACCTATTCGCATGAACATGATGACAAAAAGTAAATGAATTTACCATCTGATGAATGAGACAAGATGAAGAAAGTTCGTAAAAAGAAAGGTAATCCAATAAATGGACAGGTATGAATTGGCAAAATAAGTGAACGAATCAACGATTATATCCCAATTGGCTATGCAAAAACGGCCAAAGTAAACGTATTCATTGCTTTTTTTTGAGGTTGACGCCCGCCTCGAAAAAAATTTGAAATTTCAGGGAACTAATATAATTTTGATATCAAAATGATATCAACCAAAAACTTCACAATATGGAAAAGATTGTAAAGCCGATTCCAGGAATTATCGGTTTCATTATAATCCTGATTGTTTTAGCTGCTTCCGTTTTCCTTTTTCTTCAGATAGATGTGAATGAAGTAAATCCCTGGGTCATTGTTACAGGTGCTCTTCTCCTGGTTATTGGTGTGTTTTTAATGAAAGGACTCATTATCATTCAGCCCAATCATTCACGGGTATTGAACTTATTTGGTAAGTATGTGGGCACTGTAAAGGACAATGGATGGTTCTTTGTAAATCCGTTTTATACAACTGAAAATATTTCCCTCCGTTCTCAAAATTTGGAAAGTGCAAGGCTCAAGGTGAATGATAAAATGGGTAATCCTATTGAAATTGCTGCCGTTATTGTGTGGCAGGTTGGTGAAACCTATAAAGCTGCTTATGATGTTGTGAATTACAAAGAGTATGTTGTTCGTCAAAGTGAAGCGGCTGTTCGTCACCTTGCAAACAGTTTTCCTTATGATAATTTAGAAGATCCTGTTGCAGACATTACACTGAGAGGGGGAGGCGAGAAAGTAAATTCCATCCTGGAAATAGAACTCCTGGAAAGGCTTACGCCAGCAGGCATCATCATAAAAGAAGCAAGGATTAGTCACCTTGCTTATGCTGCGGAAATTGCAGGTGCCATGCTGCAAAGACAACAGGCTACAGCCATAGTTGCTGCCAGGACAAAAATTGTGGAAGGTGCAGTAGGCATGGTAGAAATGGCATTGGAAATGTTATCGACGAAAGACATTGTTACATTGGATGAAGAAAGAAAAGCGGCTATGGTAAGTAACCTTATGGTAGTGCTTTGCGGTGAACGTGGTGCCCAACCGGTATTGAATACGGGAACCTTATATCAATAGTATGTTGAAAACACATGACATATCCGGAAATGTTTTGTACGAGGAAAAACAAAGATTCCCGAAATGGTTCATCATCCTCATGACTGGCATGTTGCTGCTGATAATGGTTGGTATGGTCCTTATGGCGCTTTATATTGAAGAAGAGAGAGACGAAGCCGCTTTAGGACTGGCTATTGCTATTCCAATAGAACTGGCAATAATTTATTTGTTCATGACATCAGAGATTGATTTGACAGTTACTTCTAATGGTGTGTATTATCGTTGGAGACCCCTGCACAGGAAATATCGCATAATTGAGAAAGAAATAATCGAAAGTGCCGACATACGTCGTTCACCATTGTTCAATTATGGTTTTGGTTGGTTCCCGAGCCTTGGAACGTTTTATAATACGCACAATGGACCAGGATTGCAGTTTTATCTGAAAAACGGGAAAAGAATTTTTTTCAGTTCAAAGGATACGGTTCAATTGAATCGTACCATTCAGGATATGATTTCAGCGAACAGAAAAACCAGGATGCGTGAGTTCTAAAAAAAGTTTTGTGATACGCATAGATAATGACACCTACAAAGCCCTGGAAAAGTGGGCTACAGATGAATTCCGTAGTGTAAACGGGCAGATTGAATGGATTCTCCACCAAAAACTAATAGAGGCCGGACGCCTGAAAGCTGAAAATCAAACAAGCACCAAAAGCAAAAAGTAGTAACTTTAATTATTACCAACTGTATGAACTTCTTCGTAATATATTTTTTGATTTTTGTTTTCTTTTGTTTTTTTCGGGTGTTTTTTGGATGGTGAGTAAAAGAAAATAAAGAGACAATCTACAATACTGCTACGAATTTATAGCCAGTCGAATCTACCCGCCTATGTCGGACCCCGGGAAAAGTTTCATCATAACAATGCTATTTGGTTCATGAAAATGAAAAATGTAAAAAGGCTAAAGCAGGAGTGTTTTTTTAATTCCATGTCTCGCATTCTTTATGCCGTTTGCTGTTCATAAAAAATTACTCCAAACTCTATCAAATCCTCTAAATTTATCGCCCTAAATAAACGCAGAAAAGCGTAAATTGAATATCATTTATTAACGCGTAAATTTTGAGCACTATGATTAAAATGCAAGTTATCGGCAATCTTGGAAAAGATTGCGTGGTAAACACAGTCAACGGGAAAAACGTAATCAACTTTACAGTAGCCCACACTGAAAAGTACCGCGACAGCGGGGGTAACAACCAGGAAAAAACAACCTGGGTGGATTGCGCTTAC
>Ga0193740_1000166_pt1 | contig 19451 bp, 13 predicted proteins | sample L2s1metaG_FD_145072 | JGI IMG/M metagenome (GOLD analysis project Ga0193740, IMG submission 145072) | Soil microbial communities from a riparian zone of the East river system, Colorado, United States - L2s1 | ecosystem: Environmental > Terrestrial > Soil > Riparian zone | place: USA: East River... | reverse complement strand
AAATAATTTGCGGGAACAGGGAACTGTGTACTGTCAAACAGGTGATAATATTTTTCTTCCGGCATCCAGTTGCGATGCGGGGCTTTTTGTTGGTAGATCAAAAAAAATGGTTTGTCCTTTTCTCTTTTATCCAGCCAGGAAATAGCAAAGTCAGTGGTGATATTGGTAACATATCCATCAACTTTTTTTTGAACACCATTCTCAATAAAATCGGGATTATAATATTGTCCCTGCCCTGGCAACACATTCCAGTAATCAAATCCTACAGGGTCTGAGATCAGGTGCCATTTACCGATAACCGCAGTCTGATAACCGGCATCATGTAAAACCGTAGCAACGGTTTGCTGTTTGTTATCAAATTTGCTGTGATTATCGGTAAAACCATTGACGTGACTGTATTTGCCTGTAAGCATTACGGCACGACTGGGCCCGCAAATGGAATTGGTAACAAAGGCACGATTAAATAACATTCCTTTTTCCGCCAGCTTATCAATATTCGGAGTTTTGTTCAACCCATGGCCGTAAGCACTAATGGCCTGGTAGGCATGGTCATCACTCATAATATAAATAATGTTGGGACGACTCTTCCTTTCCTGCGCCTGCAAACCAGATTGGCTTATTAAACAGGCTGTTACCCCAATCCAAAAAATTTTTTTATTCATCATAGTACTTTTCAGTTTCTAATTCAATAAGAAAACCTTACAATTTCACTTCCATAAGTACTGGCCTGTGATCACTGATCTGTTTTTCTGGCAGCACTTCAAACCTTGTGCATTTCCATGGATAATTTTTGGATAAAAGCAAATAGTCGATCTTTTTGTTGGGTGTTCCTGAAGGAAAAGTGAACAACATTTTATCCTTGGCCGGGTAATTGGTAATAGCCAGGAGAGGTAACATGGCTTTTTCTCCTGGTTTTGCATTCAAATCCCCTCCAATGATAAAGGGCATCGTTTCACCAGCATACTTTTCTGCCAGGTAATTGGTTTGCAAAAGGCGATCTGTTTCGTCCTGTAGATGATCGAGATGAGTGGTAATGAATTTGAAACGTTTCCCTTTGTTTGTTACTATTATTGCTTCAATAGCTGCACGGGGTTCACGACTTTTATCAGGCTGGATAGGCAGCGCAACAGTAGATATTTTTTCAATTGGTAGCCTGCTAAGCAAGGCTTCTCCATAGCCACCACCGTCATAATTCATGGCTTTACCAAAATAATAATACATGCCTGTTAGTTTGCCCAGTTCAGCAGCAATATCCAGTTTGGCTGAACGACTACAAACACTATCCACTTCCTGTAAGGCAACCACATCAACGTTTTGCTTCGATATGAAATCAGCCAGGTCTTTTACATTTATCTGCCCCGCTTCATTTTGTGCATGGCGAATATTGTAGGTAAGAAGACGCAGGGTTTGTGAATTGCCTGCATGAGCAATCAATCCAACCAATAACAGCATCAATAGTTTTTGTTTCATACTTTATAGTTATTCCATTTCTATATTATTAACGAATCACCTTTGCTGCGGCCCTTATTTCAGTGCCGGGTGTTTTTGTTATGTCATCCCCTAATTCTTTCCGGTATCGCTCAGCAATAGTCATGAGTTGCTGAACAATCCCGGGATGATATTCTTTTACATCCAATGTTTCACCGGGGTCAGTTCTTAAATCATATAATGCAAGTCTTACACTATCGCTTGCATATTTACCGGGCCATCCACCATAACCTATAGCAGTGGCTTTTTTATACGTTTGAGAAATACAGGGTAATGTCAATTTCCATTGACCTTTGCGAACGCATTTCAAACTATTCCTGTCATAGTAATAAACCATTTCATCGCGGGGATTGGCATTTTTTTCCTGCTTCAATAATGGAAGAATATTTACCCCGTCAATTTTTTTCACGGGCATTTTGGCTTTACAAATTGTGGTGAGTGTTGGAAGCAGGTCCATATTGGCGGCCATATTATTACATACAGAACCAGCTTTGATCTGTCCGGGCCAACGAATGATGAAAGGAACTCTCACGCCACCTTCCCATGCACTTCCTTTTCCTTCACGAAAACCGCCCGTGTTTCCACCGTGATCTCCATACGTAAGCCAGGGACCATTATCGCTCGTAAAAATGACAATTGTATTTTTTGTAAGACCGTTTGCTTCCAGTGTCTTCATGATCTCACCTACTGACCAGTCAATTTCTTCCATTACATCGCCGTATAACCCGGCACCACTTTTATTTTTAAATTTATCTGAAACAGCTAAAGGAACATGCGGCATGTTATGCGCCAGGTATAAAAAGAAAGGATTGTTTTTATTTTTCTTAATAAAGTTGACTGCTCTTTCGGTATACATGGTAGTAAGCTGTGCAGCATCTTTTAACGTCGTAACGGAACTTGTTTGTTCATTTCCTTCGATCAGTTTCAATACCGGCCACTTGCCTCTTCCAGTGGTGGTATCCAGTGGCCTGCCATCATAATTCACCGGCCAGTAATCATGTGAATACGGAAGACCAAAAAATTCATCGAAGCCATAGCTCAATGGCAGGAAAGGCACTTTCTGTCCTAAATGCCATTTACCCACCATACTGGTTTTATAACCGTTTGCTTTTAATAATTCAGCGATTGTTTCTTCCTCAGGATTCAAGGCTATGCCCGCATCCGGACCTAAGGCTCCATTAAGGCCAATGCGGTTCGGATAACAACCCGTTAAAAAAGATGAACGGGATGCACTGCACACCGCCTGCGATACATAGAAACTGGTGAATCGCATTCCCTGGCTTGCAAGCGTATTTATATTAGGAGTATGATATGGAAATCCACCGTAACATTCAAGATCGCCATAACCCAAATCGTCCATCAGTATCAAAATCACATTGGGCTTACCAGGTACCGGAACCATAGGCTCTGTATTGTACCTGTATGACATCAACGAAGTTGATACCGGCAACCAAATAGCAATAAACATCAATATTTTTTTCATAACGCTTTGCAGTTAATTAAAACTGTTTATTAGTTGGTTATCTCTTGTTAATTAATATGAATCTGTTTTTCTGATGTTCTTGTTTTGACTGTATAAAGAATTGATTTTGGGCATTGACAATACGGTAGTAAAATTAAAATGGTTACATACACCATTCAATAGAGTATTTAAATGGTTTGATGGATTTTCCTATGATTTGGATGGTAAAGGTCTTTATTATTTAGTATTTGATCTCTTTAAAGAAAAGCAAACAATAAATGTGTTGTTCCCGGTAGTCACATGCAAAACGTCTCCGCCGGCAGGCTCCTTAATTGAAGCTGCTGCAAACATGGCAGTTGGCTGGCCATTTTTATCGGTTATAACAAACGGTCTTTCCAGGTGCGACAATTCAACTTTTTCCCCATTACTCATTTTTAATACCCGAAGCGAGATCAGCGGATAATTGGCAGCTCTCCAGTGAAGACCATCATCCGAAGTTATCAATGCGAGCGCTCCAAATTGAGACACTAATTTCTTACTGTTGGAATAATATTTAACTGCGGCATAAAACCGTTTCCTTTTTTTGTCGTACCACATACACGGATCTTCACAAGCCATGTCGGCATCTGTGAAAACTTCCGAGGCAATTTGGTAAGGTCCGTCAGGTCTATCACTTATTGCCATCCAAAATGTCATGTTGCCAACATTTGGTTTTCGGGATTTAAATAGCATGTAAAACTTTCCATCAGGACCCTGGGTAACGGATGGGTTGGTGGTGACTTCATAGGTACGATTGTTATCAGGTATCATCAATGGTAACGTTGCCCTGGTAAATTTTCCATTCAATAGCTCTTTAAAACTCTTAAATTTTATTACTCCTATCTTCTGTGTGGCATTGTACTGCAACCAGTGTTTCCATTCTTTTGTAAAATTCGAATTGTTAAATAAAGTAGGATCGTAACTATTGCTGATGTAATACAGGTAATAGAGCTTACCGAATTTTCTTATCTGCGGATTGTGCATTGTGAAGCGGTCCCATTTATTTTCATCATCACCGCCTTTCAAAATTGTTTTTACATGGCTGTAAGGACCGTCGATTTTTTCTGCAACAGCATAAGCGATCTCGGAATATTTATTCCATCCACGGAATCCATCAAAGATGTAGTTCATGGAATCATCATCAAGCGACCTTTTTCCATGAGGCCAACGTGAATAAAACATATGGTATTTTCCGTCCTCACCCTTAACCACACTGCTGCACCATAGATAGTAATCCCTCTGAATAAAAATATCGGATGAATCAACTGCTTCAATTAAAGGCTCAATATTTAGATTATCCTGGGAAAAGGAATTCAGACTAAGAAAGCAGATAATAATTATTAAACGTAAAATCCTGTTTATCATAAAATGAATGATGGCTGAAAAAGCATGTAACAATATCATTAATTTTTGATTACAATTGAGTTGTATTATTTACATGAATATCTCATTGGCAATTTATTTTCATTAAAACATGTTCATCTGTTTAAGAAAACAAAGGAGCATGAAAATGCCCCTTATAATATTCGTCTCAACTGAAGAACAGGTTGAAAGCTGCTCCGTGTTAAAGACACACATGAGAAAAACAAAAAAATAAACCAACTATCTTTTCACCGGCAGGTAATCAATGAACTCTACGTCGGGAGAAACATAATCCTCTTTAACGGGTTCGTTTTTTACCAGGTCGGTACTTAAATATTTTTTATTGCTGTCCGAAAACACTGTAACCACTACTGCATTTCCGCCAAACTGCTCCTGCAACAGGATCGCTCCAATAAGGTTTGCACCTGAAGAAATACCAACCGCAAGCCCTAATTGCCTTGCAATTTTTTGTGCCATCAAAATAGAATCGCCATCCGATGCCTGGATAACAGCATCTAATCTTTTTAAATCCACTATGGCAGGAATAAATTCATCAGATATTCCCTGGATTCTGTGAGTTCCTATTTTAGAACCTGTTGAAAGTGTAGGTGATTCTTTTGGTTCCAAGGGATGTATGCAAACAGCAGGATTCCGTTTTTTCAAATAATTGCCAACGCCCATTACAGTTCCACCGGTTCCTATACCGGCGATGAAAGCATCAGGTGTTAATTCCAATGATTGTAACTGCATCCAGATTTCTCTTCCTGTAGTTTTTTCATGGGCTTCTGCATTAAAACAATTCTCAAATTGCTTCGGCAGAAAAATATTGCTTTCTTCAGCGGCCATTTTTTCACATAAGGCAATACTGCCTAAGAATCCACCCTGTTCTTTCGAGACTAATGTAACCTCGGCACCAAGGCTTTTAATGATATTGATGCGCTCCGTGCTTAACCAGTCTGGCATAATGATCTTCACACTATGGCCTAAAGCCCTGCCAATGGCACTTAATGCAATGCCCGTATTACCGCTGGTTGCCTCCACAATCGTATCTCCACGTTTGATTGTTCCCAATTCGTAGGCCCGTTGTAAAATGTAGAGTGCCATACGGTCCTTAATGCTACCGGTCAGGTTATAATGCTCACACTTCACATAAATTTTCCTGGGCTGACCCTGGAATGTGTACTGCAGTTCGAACATTGGTGTAGTACCAACCATCGACCATAAGTGTATTAATTTTTTTTGAATCTTAGCAAACTCAATCTCTTTTGGACAGCTTGTTTCAATCTTGTTTCTTTCAGTGTAATCAGTAAACATCATAAAGATTTTCTTTTTTCGTACTCGTCTTTTACTTTATCTAACAGGCTTATAAATTTCCCAATACCAGGATCATAGCCATATCCCTCATCAACTAACTTTTTTTCATTTGCATCAATGAAGAAATAATAAGGCTGGGTGTTGGCTCCAAATAATGTCACCTGGTGATCTGCATTTTTGTCTGCGAGTGTTTCCACCTGCTTATCCAATGCCTTTGAATAATATTGTTCATTCGCAGGCAATTCCACATTTTGTGCGTCGACATAAAGTGAGACGATTACAAAATCCTCTTTGAGTCTTTTCATAACCTGTGCATCACTCCACACCTGTCCTTCCATCTTTCTGCAGTTGACACAATTGATGCCGGTAAAATCCAGCATAAGTGGTTTTTTTAATTTTCTTGCAATTTCCAATGCCTCCTTGTAATCGAAGTAAGTGATCATTCCATACTTTGTCACTACTTCAGGTTCGTAAATCTTCATTTGATCGTAATACTTCCTTGGACGCAGGTCATCATTGACGGTGTGGGTGGTGGCAGAAACCAGTTGTTTATTGGAAGAAGCATTAAAATCCTGTGTACCCATCGGGGGAACAAATGCTGAAATACCTTTAAGTGGTGCACCCATTAGTCCGGGCATCATGTAAACCGAGAACATAAAAGCTGCTATTGCAAAGAATAATCTTGTTACCGTAAGAAATGGAAAACCAAAATCGTTTTTAGGCAGCTCGTCATCGTGGCGGAACCTGATTTTACCTAACAGATAAAAACCAAGAAGTGTAAAAAGAACAATCCATAGAGCAATAAAGATTTCTCTGTCCAGCAGTCGCCACCCTTTGGCAAGATCAGCGTTGGATAAAAACTTTAATGCTAATGCCAGCTCCAAAAATCCAAGTGTCACTTTTACTGCATTGAGCCATCCGCCTGCTTTTCCCAGAACATTAAGCCTGGAGGGGAAAAAAGCAAAAAGCGCAAATGGTAAAGCCAGGGCAGTTGAAAAACCAAGCATGCCCGTAAGAGGTCCCCAATAGCTTCCCTTTGCCGCAAGCACCAATAAATTTCCAATGATGGGACCTGTGCAGGAGAAGGAAACAACTACTAATGTAAGAGCCATGAAAAAGATTCCCATAAAAGAACTCATGCCCGCCTTACTGTCTGCTCTATTGGCCCACGAAGAGGGAAGTTTAATTTCAAACGCTCCCAGGAATGATACACCAAACAAAACAAATACGGCGAAGAATATAAGGTTGGCAATCCAATTTGTGGCGAGGTTATTTAAGGCCGCAGGACCAAACACCAGCGTGATTAAAAATCCGAGCAGTGTAAATATGATTATGATGGAAGCCGAGTAGTATAATGCATTTTTTATTCCTTCGCTCTTTGATTTACTTCTTTTGGTAAAGAAGCTAACGGTCACGGGGATCATTGAATACACACAAGGTGTCAGCAGTGCAAGTAATCCCCCTGCAAATGCAGTGAGGAATATCCAAAGAAGAGAACTATTATTAGCGGAGGAAGTGTTGCTTTCATCTCCGGATGTTCCAGGTTCGATGTTGATCTTAAATTCTTTCTCCCCGGGCAGGTACTCCTCCCCTTTCTTATAGAGATAGCTGATCGTTCCTTTCAATTGCAAGCTTTCAGAAGTCGAAATCATAAGCCTTTGTTGCCAAAGTACTGAATCAGTAAAATAGTTGGCAGTGGCTCCTACAGACGAATCTTTTTCGGAATGGACAACACCTTTTTCGTCAATTGTACCCTTGAGATATTTATTTAGCGTTGTATCGAATGTAATGCTGGAATAGAGTACATTATTACCAGCTTCCTGCAGAGCATACAATTTTGCACCTGTTGGAATGATTGCTTTAATTGATAGTATTATGTTACTGTCACCAACCCGCTCCTTTGCAAAATTTAATACAATGCCGGTTGAATCAGCTGCATTTGACCGAAACGAACCAAGCACGAGAAAAAAAATAATGACGATATGTACACAATTCTTCATCAGCAACCGGGTTAATTTAGTGCAACAGAAAATTTCTTTGTTGTTGGAGGCAGGCATTCCTTATTATTACAGGTCATGAATTCAATTGTTCCGTTAATGGATGTTTTAGCTTTTGCCTTCAGCTTAACCGATTGAACAAAGATTACTTTGTTGGAAAACTGTTTTACATCCACACCAAATAATTCTTCATGTTTTTGTTCCAGTTTGCCCACTTCCTTCACCTCTCCATCAAGAATTACCAAAGGATTTTTGGTGAAAGAAATTAATGTAGCTGAGGGTCCCCCTTCCGGTGTGGTTTGCGAATAAATATGCCAGGCGGCATCCAGTGTAGCCGTCATGCTGACTTCGTAAGTAGTCTCATTGATTTTTTTTGAGGCAAATGACCATTTAACAGGGTTTTTTACCTGGCTGAAAACATGCCCGCTGATGACCATCAGCATAAAGACAAAAGCAAATTTTTTCATGTACCTATTTTTATACTATGAAGGTATTCCGACAATTACGCAAGCCGGGAAGTATTGTACCAATACCCATTAAAAAGCCACCAATTTGACATTATTCCTGACATATATTTTATACGTTAAAAGCTAACTATAGCTTAACAGCGGACAAATAAAAGCGGGATGTAAAAACACCCCGCGACCAAGACTAACTGTTTATGAGAAAAATTTTTAATTGCAGGAATACCCGCCGATTGAATTCATGTAGCCGACAAGTAATTCGGAAAAAGAACCTGGCATATGCTGTGAATTCTGTTTGACAGATTTTTGGTTCGTCCGATTATTAAGCTTTTGTTGTGGTGAATTAACGATACCGGACAATTTATCCTGTGCAAAACGGAAATACATTTTATGGGCAAAGTAGGATCTTACTAACCAGTCTTTGGAAGAATGTAAAGCAGGGCTTTCATCAAACAACTTTGAATGAATATCATTAAAAGCCTTTGCTTTTGTTTTCAAAAAATATTCGCTGTCATAATGATGTTTCCCTGACTCGTAATAGTCTATGAAAAAGGAATATCGATTGTAGAATCTTGTATATTTTTCCATCTCCTGTTCCCAGAAAATGAACGGGCATTCTGCTTTGGAATTTACAAACCACAAAGCCTCGCTTGAAATCACAAAAAATTCGATGAAACAGGTAAACCTCGGTTTGATGCAGCGGAAAAAATCAATTTCTTCAAACTCACGGGCAAAACCATTCGTCATTACCAGTTGCTTAAGAGTTTTGTACCATTTGACAGAAGCCCAGAAACAATTTTGAAATTGCACTGTATGAGGCAAATCAGTTTCCACGCATTTGTCTATCTCTTTCAAAAGGCTATGGAACAACTCCGAGTAAGGAGATTTCAAAATATAGGTATCAGATTCCACAATGGAAGTCATAGTTTTTCAATGATTAGGATCGAATATTCAAATCGATTTTCCAGCCAATGCCTTGTCTAAATATCTTTTTAAGTCTTCTTTTGCTTCGGGTCTCGGGCAACGGATTTCAATCCATCTTCCCTGCCTGTCTATCAACATAAACCGGGGGATGGCTGTTAAGCGGTATTTCCTGCCAAATGCTTTTCCAAAATCATCAAGTAATTGTATTCCACCCAGGTTTTCCTTCCTGATCATGTCCTTCCATTTTTGTTTTACCTCCACCTTATCGGTTGAAATACCAACAAAAACCAAATCTTTATTATTGGCGTACTCATGTTCCATCTCTTTCATGAAAGGAAATTGTGCCTTGCAGGGACCACACCATGTTGCCCACACATCAATGATCACCACTTTGCCCTTAAAATCTTTCATTGAAACCATTTTGCCAGATGTGTCCGGCAGAGAGAAGTCGTAAGATGATTTACCAATGAAGGTTGTATCGTCTATATATGATGCGTAAATAGCTTTGTACGTTTCTTTCGCGGGGGAAGTCTTCGCGTAGTTTTTAAATGGTTCAAATGTTTCCCTAAACTCACTGAGATTGTTTACTTCTATTTGAGCCATCTGGTCATTAAAGAATAATGACTTCAATGTATCGTTGGAAATCGTGTTCATCATTCGCCTGAGCCTTTCACCCTGCGACAATTTTTTGTTTGATTCACTCACAAACAAAGCCAAATTCAGCTTCGTAAACAGGTTCATGAATTCTCTTGCTTCACCGATCTTTAAAATGGAAGCATCACTGAATTTACCGGGCTGAATAAATTGCTGGTAAAAAGCAGGCACCTCGTTAAAATCTTTGGGTGTTGGCCGCCAGCCCTTCACCTTTTTTTGCGATTTATACAACAGGAAATAAATGGGCGCCAATTGACGGTCCACTTCTATTGCGTTCGCCAATGCTTTTACGAATTGGGGATTTGATTCATCCGTCTTAGCCAAAAAACTGTTTATTGACGGTTGCAGGCCTTCGTACCGGCGGATGTAATCATCCATATCTACCGTGTCGGTATTAACCATGTTCAGGTTGTAACCAAAAGCCGTGATGGGTGATATTAATTGCTGCCATTGGTGCAGCACCACGTTTTCAGGGGAACCGTTCAAAGAAACGAGCTTGCCCGATTTGTGATCTATGTCCAACCAGAGCCTGTCGGCGGGTTTAAGGTATACCCTAACTTTCCACCGAGTCGCGGTAAGATAATAGAATCCTTCTTTCTTAACGGGGGAGGAAATTTCAAAAGATCCATCGTTATTGCTTTGAACGCTGTGGTCAGCAACCATAGCGCCATCTTCCACCCTTTGCAGGCTTATTTGCAAGCCTGAGGACCTGGTGACCAGGTTCATCGTTTTCCCGCTTATTAGTGCAACAGAAGATTTTGTTATGTCCTGTTTCAATTCCCAACCGGTTTTTTTTGCTTCATTCAGTTTCGATGGTGTTATTTTCAGCTCATAGTTCTGCGCCGGGTTTAATGGGAGGGGTAAGGTAAATGATTTGTCCAGCTTGGGATGCCTCCCTTCCTTCTTCATGATGTTCACCTGGAGACGATAGGTAGCACCGGTATCAGCCGGGATGACAAAAGCAAAATTTCTATTGTTTGGCGCAATACTGTATTCCGCCACGCGGCGGTGATTACTATTTAGCACCTGGACCAGTTGTAATTCCACCAGTGATTTTTCAGCAATGGTGCCGCTTATGAAATGTGCAGCCCGCTGGGCTGATGCAGTAGTCACCACGAACACGAAGGCCATAGCCCACAGAAGCTTTTTAAAGATTGGTAACACGTTCTTCGGTTTTTAGTGTTTGATCAAGTAATTTTTTGAATGCAGGATCTGAAGGCATTGGTGCCTCAACGGTTACAATTTTTCCTTGCCGATCAAAAACAAGGAAACGGGGAATGCCTTCTATTCTATAATATTTTTGAATGGACTCGGTGTGGTTTGACAAAAGCTCAATGCTGGTGAAGCCCTTTTTTTTCACAAAACCCTTCCATACTTCTTTTCTATTCAAACCATCTGTTGATACGCCTACAAAAACAATATCATTCCGGTCATGATAACCTTGCGCAATTTTTTCCATCACCGGTTTTTCGGCCAGGCAAGGTGCACACCACATGGCCCACATATCTATTACCACCACTTTTCCTTTAAAAGATGATAACGTATAGGTTTTGTCATTTACATCTTTCAATTTAAAATCATAACCGGGAGTGCCTTTCGCGAAGAGATAAAGTTCTTCATATCGTTTCTGATACAGCGCTTTCTGTTCTGCCGTAGTAAATAAAGCCTTATAAGGTTGCACATACTTTACAAAGTCCTCGTATTCCCTTATACCGGGCATTTTATACAATAAGAAAGCAACCTTCACTGAGCTGTTGCTGATTTCTGCAGCATTCTCCGGGGAAAATAAATTGGCCACTAACTGCTCCGTGGTGCTGCCTTCCTTTAGCTTCCAGTACGCAAACGTATAATTCAGTAGTTCCATACCATGCTCCGAACGTAGCAGGCGGGCATCATTAATAATTTTTTTATCGTAAAGCGGTTGGTAGAATGACTGACCAACGCCGCTGCTATCATATCTTCCATTTACTCTTCCAAAACGAAAGAAATTAGCTGCCCTGAAATATTTCACATCGGTATCTGTTTTATCAGCCAGCCAGGTGTTAAAATAGGTATTGGTTGTTTTATTTGATTTTAAAAACGATGACGCAAATTTTACAAGCTCATCATACTGGCTGTAAGAGTCGGCTGGTTTCTTTTTCGTTGCATTAACAAATTTGTTGAATGCGATCGTCCATGCCTGCAAAGCCTTGGTTTCAGCATTTGGCTTGTCAACAACGAAACTCTTGTAATCATCGTAGAAATCTAGTTTTTTCTGTTCACCGCCTTTCAGGTACAAGACATGACTAAAGTATCCGCCTTTGCTTGGGGTTGAAAAAAAATAAATCCCTTCTTTTACATCAACCGTATAAGAAAAATTACCTTCTGCATCGGGTCGTTGCATGTCTACTTTTACCGCTGAACCATTTTTTATTTGGTATAGCGTTAAACCGCCCGGAAGCCAATTAGGATTCGCTTGTTTTTTAAAACCGTGAATCGTACAATTGATGGTTGCTTTAATGGGATCCGCACTGGCTTCCATTATACTCAACTTGAATAGCAGCAGGAACGCAAATAATTTCTTCATACTATTTTTTGATTTAATGAATATCCTGTCTTCAAGGCCGGGCATTCATTACCGTTTATCGAAGGATTATTTTAACGCTTTTTTGATCCGCTCTGCTACAAACAATAAATGCTCTTTTGAGTCTTTATCTTTTACAGTTGGAGCAGCCGCTAAAATTTCTTTACGTAAATTTTCCAGGTGCAGCCTCAGTATAGAACCAACATCACTACTCACCGTTACCGGTATATCTTCCGCTGCATTCGGCAACATTAACATAGCAATGGCGTTGGTTCCTTTTTCGGATTCATCCAATGCCCTGAAAAGGCCCTGCATATAAAACTTCTGTATGTCGCGACGAAAAATTTCGATTGGTTTGCCGGTTTTCAATTCACTGAAAATACCTGCTTTTAAATCCTCTACATACTCCACCATTGAATAGGTCTTACCGTTACCAAAACGCTGTTCCGCCATGTTTAAGGTGTTGAACACCCTATCACTTGTCAACTGGTTGATGGTATTTTCCTGCACCGAACTCACCGCACCAATACGTATAGGATTGCCAATTTGATTTAGCAGGTTTTCATCCAGCAACCAGGTAGGAGTTTCAAAAACCTGTTTGTTCAGAAAAGCCACCGCTTCCTTTTGTGTTTCTTTCGGAGCCGGGGCATACGTATCGCCGGCCTGGCCAGGATATTTAATAGTTTCGTAAGTGCTGGCTACGTTTCCAACAACGTGCAGGATATAGCGTCTCCATTGCGTTACCACCTGGAGGTACATTTGGGTCAGGTTTTTATTCAAATTATTTTCCTCTTTCGTCCACTCAGGAAGATGCGCCATTACGTATTTCAGATTTTTAATCCCGTATTCACTTGCCTTCATGCTGTTATCGCCCATGTCTTCTGTCTGGCAACGGCCATCATGATTCTGCCCCTCGCCACCAAACCATAATCTTGGGTTGGCTGCCAAACTATCAACGATCCATTTTGATACGACCTTTTTATCTTCTTCATCATCCTTTGCATCAATATAAGTGTAACCCCATTTAATGGCCCATTTATCATAATCATTGATGCGTGGCATAATGCCTGCAGGACCGATCTTATCTTCCGGCTGAGCAACATAGTTGAAACGGGCATAGTCCATTATGGAATTACAATGACCATTTTTTTCAACCCAGTCTTTGTCTCTTAATTTCTCCACAGGCGTTAAACTGCTGCTACCCATGTTGTGGCGCAATCCTAAGGTGTGACCTACTTCATGTGATGATACAAAACGGATCAACTCACCCATTAATTCATCGCTGAATTTCATTGTACGGGCTCTTGGATCATTTGGACCTGCCTGGATCATATACCAGTCATGCACCAGGGTCATTACGTTGTGGTACCAACCGATATAACCTTCTAAAATCTCCCCGCTTCTTGGATCATGAACATTGGGACCATATGCGTTAGGAACATCAGAAGGCAAATAGCGCAACACTTTATAACGTTTCAGGCCATTCTTTTCCAACAATGGCATTCTTAAAACCGGCCGCTTCAAAAGCTACAGCCCAGTCGTTGATACCTGCAATCAGGTACTTACGCCATTGTTTAGGCGTAGCGGGATCGATATAATATACAATTGGTTCTTTAGGCTCAACCAGTATACCTCTTTTGTATTTTTCCATATCCTCCGCCTTCGGCTCCATGCGATAACGAACAATAAAAGATTTATTGTCAATTTGTTGTTGATCATCTGAAATTGGAATGTAGCCGGCATTATCAGCAAAGTAGCCAACACGCATATCAAAATGGCGGCCCATCATTGGCTTTTCAGGCATTAATAATATAGAAGTAGATACCTCCAACGTTACTGCTCCTCCTAACCTGGCTGCTTCTGTGGCAGGAACATCAGGACGGCCGGGACCGCCTTTCATAGGGGCACCTGAAGCTGCATACGTCCGTACCATTCTTAATTCAACATTGATCGGATAGGCTGCTACACTTTTTAACCAGGATCTGTCTGCTGCAGGTGCACCAAGTCCCAACCGGCTCTTCACTTCTTCACCTATCATGGTGAAAGAGTTTTCCTTTGTCAGGAAATCTGTCGCATCAATGAGGGAGCTTTTACCGCTTTGGCCTCTTGCCTTGATGTCATAAAGTGTTGCAATCGGATTGATACTTGAATTGACAACAGCTTTTGAGATGGCATGACTGGAGTCGGACCTGGTATACGAATATTCTACACGCAATGCCAGCTTATTATTAAATCCTTTTTCAAAAGAGATCGTTCTTTGGCTCATGATCTCACCGCCATATTTCGGACTGCCGCCCGGCACTTTTACCAGCCAGTTGGTTACCAGCAATTGTCTTTTTAAGATTGAATCAGGAATTTCGAAATAATACTTGTCTCCCGTCTTATGAATACTGATCAAACCTATTTTGCTCTCGGTATTTTTTGTGATGATAGTACTTAACGGCGAAGCAGCTTTTTTTGCCGTATCCGTTTTTACATCCGGTTGCTGCACCTTGTTGCCCTGAGCTAACAGCGAAGTACTGCACAGGCCCAACATCGCTATAAAAATTATTTTAACTGTCATTTCCCGTTGATTATCGTTGTGATAAAAAATTAGTTCTTAGGATTTAAGTAGTTGTCGATCTTTTGCGACAGGTATTTAAGGTGCGCCACCATTACCGGGTCTTTGTAAGATGGCATAGCCGCCTTACACTGAGCCAGAATATTTTTTAGGTGAGAACGCATTACAACCGGAACATCAGTAGTTGTTAAGTTGTCAGTTTTCCCATCAGGAAGTTTATCACCATCCTGTGCAATTTTAAGCATGTAACCGACCGCCTCTTTTTGTATATAGCGTTTATAACTATCAACCGTTTGGCGGGTTTGTAATTCAGCAAAAAGTCCTTTATTCAAATCCGTCATGAATTCATCCACTGTATAGGTTTTCTCTTTACCAAAACGCATCGTAGCCGCATGCATTCTTAACAGGCGTGACTCATGAATTACATAATTCAGGGCATTGTTCTGGAATCTTTGATAGTTTTCTTTTTTGGCAGGCCTTGACCACTTATTCAAAATATTCGCATCAAAAATCCAGGCTGGCGTATTAAACACTTCTTTATTTAAAAATGCCACGGCTGCTTTTTGCGTTGCTTTAGGAACGGGTGTATAAACATCGCCTTCCAGTCCAATTTTAGTAGCATCTTCACGAACCCCACCTATTTGTGAGTAAACGTGACGGACCAAAAAAGAGAACTGATCACATATTGTATAATACAGGTCTGATGTAGGATAGTAAGTGCTATTTTCTACCTTGGTCCATGTAAGCAGGTTGGCCATGGCAATTTTTAGATTTTTTACACCATACTCGCTTGCTTTCACCGGCTCACTACTCAAATCTTCCCATTGCGCTGACGGATTCAGAGGATCATTTGGAAGGATACTCTGATCTCCCATATAGATCAATTTCGAACCCTGCTTTACGTTATCAGTGATCCACTTCAAACGGATCTTTTTATCTGCTTCAAAATCTTTCACACCTGTATATGTATAAGCCCATTTGATGGCCCATTTATCGTATTCGCCTATTTGAGGAATCAATCCATTACGGGAAACTCCATCAGCGGGTTGCGCTACGTAGTTGTAATGGTTGTAGTCCATTATAGAATGGTTAAAGGGATGGGTTGCCAGCCAGTTTTTATCTCTTAATTTTTCAACAGGGATGGTTGAGCTACTACCCAAATTTTCCTTTAATCCCAATGTAAAACCTACTGTGCGGCTGATATCGGCACGTATTAAAGCACCCATTAACTCGTCATTGAATTTCATCGTTCTTCCTTCAGGATCAGCGGCGCCAGCTTGTACCATGTACCAATCATGCAGGGTTTTAATCTGGCTATGCGACCAGCCAATGTATGACTGCAAAATTTCGCCGGTGCGTGGATCATGCAGCTTAGGTCCGTAAGAAAAAGGCATTGTAGAAGGATAATAACGCACTACCCTGTACCGGGAATCTTCCAGGCTCATCGCAGCATCATTCTCCGGCCATTCTTTACCAATGATGGCGTTTTTGAAGCCGGCTGCATTAAAGGCTACATTCCAGTCATTGATACCAGCGATGATATATTTGCGCCATTGCTTGGGCGTTGCGGGATCAACATAATATACCAGGGGCTCCTTAGGTTCTACCAACTCACCCGCTTTGTAGCGTTGCAGATCTTCCGGTTTAACTTCCAGCCTGTTACGAACAATGAAACGTTTTTCTTCCACACGCTGCTGTGCATCGGAGAAAACCTGGTATCCATCTGCAGAGAAACCTACACGGGGATCAAATGCCTGGGCCTGCATCGCGCTTTCCGGCAATACCGACACCGAATTACTAATCTCGAACGTAACTCCAACATTTGCTGAAGTAGGAGCAGGTTCGGCAGGGGCACCACCTTCTGCAGGTTTTGCGGTAGCGCCGCCCATGCTATAGGTTTTCAACGATTTAATCTCGATGTTTTGCGGATAAGCTTCCATTGACAGAATAAATGACCTGTCCGCAGCAGGTGTTCCTGTTCTCATCACTTTCTTCGCTTCAGCACTGAAACCCGAGATCAGGTTTTCTTTCAGGTAAAAATCTGTAAAATCAATAACTGATGACTTATTATCCTTTCCTCGTGCTTTTACATCAAGGACCATGATGATAGGATCAACCGTTGCATTTTTTACCGCAAGGGAAATAGCATCTGCTGTATCGCTTACTGCTACACTGGTTACAGCCCGCACAAATAATTTATCGTTAGGCGCTTTTTCAAATGATACGATCATTCCGTTCATTAGCTCACCACCAAACAGCGGGCTGCCGGTAGCAACTTTGGAAAGCCGCGTGGTAAATAAGAATTCCCTTGACAATAACTGGTCAGGAATTTCAAAATAATATTTCTCACCTACCGTGTACACAGTGAACAATCCGCACTTGGTGACGGCTTTTGAAGTGATCACTTCGTTGTAAGGTTTGATTTTCGAAGGTTCCGCTTTTTTTGTAGCAGTAGTATCCTGTGTAAACCCTGATTCGACACACATTACAGCCGCAAGGGAAATCAAAACAATTTTAATGCGCATGGAGATAATTTTAATTGACTGAGATAGTTAATTCAGTGTACTAAAACTACTTCGCTTCACAAGGGTTTTGGAACAAATAGTACCAACTGCAAAAAAGCATTGACGAATTTTCCAGGTATAATGACCACTGTATTTGGGCAGTAAAGAAAAAACGCCTGCTCAGGCAGGCGTTTGTAAAAAAAATTCTTCAAAAATTCTTATAATCCAAGTCCTTTTTTGAAACTGATATCAACAATCTTATCGAATCCTGTATATACATTGGCGGGTGTGGCATTAATATCACCAGTCGCTGAAAGATTCAGGAAATAAACTTTGTGTCCACCACCGCTGGCGGTTTCATCAGTGGCTACCACCAGCACTCTTCCATCTGTTGCGGGGGCCGTTACATAACCCGCTTTAAATACTTTCATTGCTTTAATGACGGTGCCGGCAGGGAAAGTGTAACCTACCGTAGCTGCTGAATTTGCCAGGGTGGCTACAGTGGCTGTATAAATCCTGTTGCTATTGACATAATAAAATTTGCCTGGAAGAGCCAGAAAGGTTGGACAAGCGAACATGGCGGCCGTATTAATGCCCGGTAACTTAGCAGCAGTGAGCAGAAAGCGGCCTGTTGTAATATTGTTGGTTAAGGATGTACCGGTCGGGAACTGGTAAAGCCAGGTGGAATCGCCGGTGTTATTCCGGAAAAACCAGTTGTTATTAGTGGCCGAAGAATAAGGCTGAACGTTCTCTGCATAAACCAGGTTACGGCCAATGTTGTTTAAATCAAAACCCGAACCCGTAGTGGGATGCAGGGCCGAGGCAACACCAGTGTATGGAGCAAAATGGCTGTTGGCTACATCGGGGCGATTTGTTGGTATTAATAAACTCGTTTCGGCATTATACAAGAAGAAACATTTGTTGGCTCCATCGTACATGGTAAAATAAGATTCGCTGACAGAACTATTCAAAACAAAGGGACTGACTGTCCAGGTACCCAAAACCGGTGCGCCAAACTTGATGGGAGGTGCCTGGATAGTGGTTGCGTTCACCCGGCGGTAATAAAGCTGGTTATTGTTGACCTGGTATTCATAGTTTCCCCCGTTTACCATACCGTTCAATTGTAAATTGTTAGACGATGGCGCCACCAGGTACCAGGTGGTGTGATCGCTGGAGTCCAAAAAATCTGTGGAACGTACCTGCAGGCCGCCGTTGGGATAAAAGAAGGATACTTTTTGAATTCGCAACGGCGCATTATAGTTGATCGAATTTACTTTGTAAGTGCCCACCGGCAGCTTGTGGCCATTTGCACCGAAATAAACATTTGAGTAAACAGTACCTCTTACCACACCGTCACGACTGGTAATTACAGAAATATCGCAACCGCCCGCTGCGGGCTGGTCCTGCAATACTACCCAGCCCTCGCCGCCCCAGGGAGAGGTATCGACATTGAGCGAGTAGAATTTGTAAAACGAAACGCCGGTCGTGCGGTCGGTCACTTTTACCACCAGTTTATAAACATTGGGGGGCAGGATGATCTTTGTTCTTAAACCCTTTTGGTTACCCAGCACATATTGTGCAGGGTTGCCTATAAAGGCAGCCGATTGCATGACCGTCCATTCGAAGGCGAGATCATTGGAGGATATTGTCTGCGACAGTAAAATCTCCACTTTCAGGCTATCGTTCTGCTTCACAATAATGGAATCGTTGGTGACTACTACGTTCCGGTCCACATTGGCCGTGTCGGTTGTAATAGTAATCACGTTTGCATCCTTGTAATCATAATTGCCAAGATCTTTTTTGCAGGCGCAAAAAACACTGATCAGCAGTATAACAAGTACGAGGTATTGAAATCTTTTTTTCATTGGTTGATCTGTTTAACCTTCTTGCGAAATTTTTTAATTAATAGTTAGCCGGACCCACCTGGATGACGGAATCTTTAGCCTCTGGGTCCCTGAGTGTTGCACCGATACCCCGCGGCGTGGAATAGTTACCAGGATAGTTGATGCGTATGTAATTTCTTACAAACTGCAGGTATTGATTGTACATTGCCGGTGCACCTACCCGCAGATAAGGAAATTCACTGACGGTCGTGTCTGTAGCCTGGTCGTACAAAGCAG
>Ga0193740_1000165_pt1 | contig 19470 bp, 16 predicted proteins | sample L2s1metaG_FD_145072 | JGI IMG/M metagenome (GOLD analysis project Ga0193740, IMG submission 145072) | Soil microbial communities from a riparian zone of the East river system, Colorado, United States - L2s1 | ecosystem: Environmental > Terrestrial > Soil > Riparian zone | place: USA: East River... | reverse complement strand
CTTCCACGCATCGGTAGCATCATCAACACGAAGTGCAATTACCTTTACGCCGTCACCATGCCTGTAAACATGGTCTGCTATATCATTATTTTGTCGCAATGCAGTGGTTAACACAAATGTTAGTTTATTTTGACGAACCACATAACTGGCCCTGTCCTTCATTCCTGTTTCAGGACCGGCATATGCAATGGCCTGGAACCCAAAAGCACTCATGTAATAATGTGCTGCCTGTTTTGCATTGCCCACGTAAAATTCAACGTAGTCAGTTCCCTGAAGGGGCAAAAAATCAGTTGGTGTTTCTGTAGCCTGTTTAGTAGCTGAAGCAATCGACATGTTTCAAAGGTTTAACGTTAACATCGTGTGACCGGAAAATTAGTTTTTCTTAAGAACACGGATAACACAGATCAGATAGATGTTCACAGATTTTATCAGTGTAAGTCCGTTAAATCAGTGTCATCCGTGTTCCATTAACTGCTTTTCATAGATGTTCAATACATTTTTGAAGAACACGGATAACACAGATCAGATAGATGTTCACAGATTTTATCAGTGTAAATCCGTTAAATCAGTGTCATCCGTGTTCCATTATCAGAATCGTATAACAAATGTAACCACTGTTGCCCAAACAAATATTCTTGTCCGAACCATCAGCGCTATTTATATTTAGTAAAACATCAAATCGATGGAAGAAGAAAAAACCATATGCGAAGTATCACCCTCCCAGGTACTTAATTTAAAAGCTTTTTCATTAAGCGTTATTGCAATTGCCATTATTGTTACTGCGGCCATTCTTACCGAAACTGACTGGGTATATGCATTATTAGTTATACCTGTCGGGTATGCAATTTGGAAATACCTTGAGATCAGCTGCATCAAACTAAAAATTACCGACCAGCGCCTGATCCTTCGTGAAGGCATTTTGAATAAAACAACCAATGAAACAGAATTATATCGTGTAAGAGATTCTTCTATTGATGAACCTTTTTTTTACAGGCTTTTTGGATGTGGGAACATAAATATTTACACAACCGATGATGCAGATGCTACATTATTTTTAAAAGCTTACAATAAACCTCACTGGGTTAAAGACCAGGTCCGGAATTATTCCGAGATCTGCCGCCAAAAAAAGCGCTGGGGCACCGACAATATTTTGTTGCACGATCAACCACTATAACCACAGAGGCACAGTGACACAGAGTAGCACAAAGTATACGCCCCTTAGTTCAAGAGAGCAATGGCTAACAACTCAAATTGTTGATATTGCTATTTCAATTCACAAAAGTCTAGGACCAGGATTGCTCGAAAGCGTTTATGAAAAATGTTTTGGCTATGAATTATCGAAAAGAGATATTCCCTTCATAAAACAACAATGCGTCGAAATTATTTATGACAATTTGGTCATTGATGACGGTCTTAGAATTGATATTTTAGTTGAAAACCTTATTATTATAGAACTAAAGGCACAGGAAAACTTCCATCCGGTTTGGGAGGACTTGCCCATCCCGACCTTCCCGGTGGGAAGGCCATCAACACACAGCCCTTGCTTATTCGACGACACTCACGGTTTTACTACTCTTCAACATTTAGAGTTTTTGATTGATGTAATGAATAATGAACCGTTGGGGTCTGTGCTGCTGAGAAGTCCCTCCACCGGAGGGATTTAGGGAGGCCTTAGTTGATAATATCAACCTCTTTTATCTTTTCGAGTGCCATACCACAGTAAATTTGCCGGATGCTAAAAGTTGGAATTCTTGGTGGAGGTCAATTGGGAAGAATGTTGTTGCAGGCTGCGGCCAATTACCAGGTGGAGACACATGTAATGGAAAATGATGATGAATCTCCCGCTGCACATCTTTGTCGCTATTTCATAAAAGGAAACATTCGTGACTTCAATGATGTTTACAATTTTGGTAAAAGCCTTGATGCACTCACCATCGAAATTGAAAACGTCAATATAGAAGCACTGGAAAAGCTGGAAAATGAAGGAGTCAAAATTTATCCGAAACCTTCAGTGCTTCGTATCATCAAAAATAAAGTGCTGCAAAAGCAATATTATTTACAGCACCAGATTCCAACGGCGGAATTTGCGATACTTCAATCCCAGAAGGAAATTGACCAATGGGGAAAATTATTGCCGGCAGTCCAAAAACTGGCAGAGGGTGGATACGATGGCCGCGGAGTCCAGGTCATTGATGATCTGTCATCGTCACACCTGGGTTTTGATGAACATAGTGTGTTAGAAAAAAAAATAAAGATCAAAAAAGAGATCGCCGTGATTATTGCGATCGATCAAAATGGAAAGACGGCATTATATCCACCGGTGGAAATGGTATTCAACAAAGATTTAAACCTGTTGGATTACCAGATTTCTCCTGCCGATATTCCTCAAAATGTTTTGTGGAAAGTTGAAGCCGTTGCATTAACTGTAGTTCGCAACTTTAATTCACCCGGATTGTTTGCCGTGGAATTATTTGTGGACCAAAACGATGACATATTTGTAAATGAAACTGCTCCACGTGTTCATAACAGCGGTCATCATACCATTGAAGCGCATTATAGCTCGCAGTTCGATATGCTTTGGAGAATCATACTCGGCCACCCATTGGGCAATACAAAACATATTCTGCCGTCCGCCATGGTAAACATTATTGGGAGTGATGGTCATATCGGCGAACCAAGATATGAGGGGCTAGATGAAGTTTTGAATATTGATAATGCTTTTGTACACATCTATGGAAAGTGCCAGACCAAACCCGGAAGAAAAATGGGACACGTTACCCTTTTAAGTAATGAAAAACAGGATTTGATCCATAAAGCAAATAAGATCAAACAACTGCTTAGCGTTATTGCCTGATATTTTTCCGGCATTCTGTCGTCCATCCATCAAATTTCAACGTTAAAAAAGGTTAACCAGTTGATGAATAACAGTTTTTAAGAAACTCACTTGGAGAGAAGTGGCTAAATTTACCCCTTCAAAATTCAAGGGATCAACTGATGATTTTACGTTTTCTATTCTCACTAAGCTTATTATTTTCTCTTGCACTTTTAATTGGTTCTTGTAGTTCCGACAGTAAAAAGGATACTCAGCAACCACAAAGAGGCGGTGCTGACGGAGGAGGAGGAGCAGGCGCCCGTCCACCTGTAAGAGCCGATGCCTTTATTGTCCGAACTAAAACGCTTTTAGATAACATCGAAATACCCGGTTCTCTTGTTTCGAACGAAACAACAGAAATCCACCCCGAAGTAGCCGGTCGCATCACAGGTATCTATTTCAAGGAAGGAGCTTATGTAAATAGAGGTGCTTTACTGGTTAAGCTGAACGATGCCGACCTGCAGGCGCAAAAAAGAAAGCTATTGGTGCAGTTACAGGTAGCAAGACAAAATGAGCAGCGTTCAGAACAACTATTAAAAATACAGGGTATTAGCCGGCAGGATTATGAAACAATTGCATTACAGGTAAATAATGTTAATGCAGACCTGGCCGTGGTGCAAACGCAAATTGAAAAAACAAACATACGTGCACCGTTCAGTGGGAAGATCGGATTAAGAATGGTAAGTCCGGGAGCATATATTAGTCCCACAAGTATTATCAGCACAATCAGTCAACCCAACCAATTGAAATTGGATTTTACCGTACCTGAGCGCTACATTAACCAGATTGATTACGGTAAGATCGTCAATTTTAAAATCGACGGCAGCAACAGGACATATGCTGCCCGGGTTATTGCATCGGAATCAAACATTACACAGGATACGAGAACTTTACAGGTTCGGGCGTCGGTGCAGGGAACCATCTCAGGTCTTGTACCGGGTAATTTTGCCAAAGTAACGCTCAACTTTGAACCAGATCCCAATGCTATTGTTATTCCTTCGCAGGCAATTATTCCACAGGCAAGAGGAAAGAAAGTGTATGTATATGACAATGGCCAGGCTAAATTTATTGATGTGACAACCGGCGTTAGAGACTCTGCCAATGTACAGATCACAAGTGGACTTAAAGTTGGTGATACTGTACTTATCACAGGCCTGCTTGCATTGAAACCTGAAGGAAAGGTAATGCTTGGTAATGTTGTAAATGGTACCAAAACGAACGCCAATACTGACCGCAGAGATTCAACTGGAGAAACAAAATAACCATTATTCCTGGAGGATGCCTTTATGAATATTTCGGAGTTAAGTTTACGCAGACCCGTGCTGGCAGTAGTGATGAACATCATTATTGTGGTGTTTGGTGTGATTGGTTTTAAATTCCTGGGTGTCCGTGACTATCCTGCCATTGATCCACCAAATATCAATGTAAGCACATCGTATGGCGGTGCCAACCCTGACATCATTGAAACACAAATTACCGAGCCACTTGAAAAAGCTGTTAATGGAATTGCCGGTGTAAAAAACATTACCTCCTCAAGCAGTGCAGGAAGAAGTAATATCAACGTGGAGTTTGACCTGGGTGTTGACCTTGAAGCGGCGGCTAATGATGTTCGTGATAAGGTTTCTCAAGCGTCGCGTTCACTTCCCAATGATTTGGATGCTCCCCCGGTGATCTCAAAAGCGGATGCAACTTCAGATCCCATCATTTCAATGACGGTGCAGAGTAACACACGCAACCAGTTACAGGTTACGGAGTATGCAAATAATGTACTGGTTGAAAGATTGCAAACTATTCCCGGCGTTAGTGGCATCCAGATTTGGGGAGAGAAACGTTATGCCATGCGCATCTGGTTCGATCCGAGAAGACTCGCTGCGTATAGTCTTGCTCCTGTCGATGTTCAAAACGCCATGCTTCGCGAAAATGTGGAATTACCTAGTGGCAAGATACAGGGCAATACCACCGAACTTACTGTACGAACTTTTGGCCGCCTGAATACAGAAGAAGAATTTGAAAACATCTCTGTCAAAAATCTAAATGGTGCCGATATCAGGATCAAGGATGTGGCAGATGTTGTGCTGGGACCGGAGAACGAAGAAAGCTCCCTAAAAGAAAGTGGCATACCGATGATTGCCATGGCTATCATTCCACAACCTGGTTCTAATTATGTCTCTATCTCCAACGAGTTTTACAACAGGTTGGACCAAATGAAAAAAGATGTTCCGGAGGACATTAAGCTGAACATCGCAATGGACCAGACCCGCTTCATTAAAAAATCAATTGCAGAAGTTGAAGAAACACTTCTTATCGCAGTAATATTGGTGATCCTGATTATTTATTTATTCTTCCGCGACTGGCTGATTGCTCTTCGTCCATTGATCGATATTCCTGTGTCATTGATCGGTGCATTCTTTATTATGTATGTAGCCGGGTTTACAGTGAATGTTTTATCACTACTCGCAATTGTGCTGGCAACGGGACTGGTAGTGGATGACGGTATTGTGGTTACAGAAAATATCTACAAAAAACTCGAAGGTGGAATGTCGAAATGGCAAGCCGCAAAAGAAGGTTCCAAAGAAATTTATTTTGCGGTTATCTCCACTTCCATAACACTGGCAGTGGTATTTCTGCCGATTATTTTCCTCGAAGGTTTTGTTGGAAGGCTTTTCCGCGAATTCGGCATCGTGGTAGCCGGCGCTGTATTGATCTCAGCGTTTGTTTCATTGACCCTGACCCCGGTACTCAACGTTAAGTTGACCAGGGACTTTCATAAACATTCCTGGTTCTATCGTAAAACTGAACCGTTCTTCAGGGGAATGGACAATTTTTATAAAAATTCCCTGACGAGTTTTATGAAAGTTCGATGGATTGCTTTTGTAATAATTGCCATTTGCTGCGGTATAATTTATTTCATTGGTGGTAGTCTACAGTCTGAACTGGCACCCATGGAAGACCGCAGCCAGTTCCGGTTACAGGTAACTGCACCCGAGGGAAGCTCATTTGAATACACCGAGCAATTTATTGAAAGGCTTACTAATCTTATGCTGGATTCTGTTCCCGAGAGACAAACCGTTTTATCGATGACAGCACCTGGATTTTCATCCGGTTCGGCAAACACAGGATTTGTAAGAGTGGCGCTGGTTGATCCAAAAAACAGGAACAGGTCGCAAAATGAAATTGTGACGATGGTCAACCGCAACGTTTCGAGATATTCTGAAGGCAGGGCATTTGCCATCGAAGATCAAACCATACAGGTTAACCGCCGTGGTGGCCAGCCGGTACAATTTGTAATCCAGAATAACAACTTCGATAAAATTGCCCAGGTGCTTCCAAGATTTTTGGAAGAGGCGAATAGAAGCCCGGTACTGCAGGGAGCAGATGTGGATCTTAAATTCAACAAACCCGAGCTGCGTATTAATGTTGACCGGATCAAAGCAAGCGAGTTGGGTGTAAGCGTGGAAGATATCTCCAGCACTTTGAATCTTGCGTTGAGCAACAGAAGGCTTGGTTATTTTACCAAGGATGGAAAACAATACCAGGTGCTTGGGCAGGTAGTTCGTTCCGACCGTGATGATCCCTCCGATCTAAAATCGATCTATGTACGAAACAGTAATGGCGAGATGATTAGCCTGGATAATCTTGTCACAATGACCGAGGCTACCTCTCCTACCAATATTTATCACTTTAACCGTTTTAAATCAGCAACCGTTTCCAGCGGGTTGGCTCCGGGTAAAACAGTCGGTGATGGTATTGCAGAAATGGAACGTATTTCCAAACAATTATTGGATGAAACGTTTGTCACCTCCCTTTCGGGATCTTCAAGGGACTACCAGGAAAGTTCAAGTAACATCGGTTTTGCATTCTTCCTTGCATTGGGATTGATCTTTTTGATACTTGCGGCGCAGTTTGAAAGTTTTATCGATCCGTTCATTATCATGATCACCGTGCCGCTTGCACTGGCAGGTGCATTGCTTTCACTATGGGTATTCGATCAAACGCTGAATATCTTCTCGCAGATCGGGATGATCATGTTGATTGGACTTGTGACGAAGAATGGAATCCTGATCGTTGAATTTGCCAATCAAAACCGTTTGAAGGGAATGGCAAAAACAGATGCTGCTATTTATGCGGCTACTATGCGATTGCGCCCGATCTTAATGACAAGTCTGGCGATGGCATTGGGAGCTTTACCAATTGCCTTATCATTGGGGGCAGCAGCTACCAGTCGTATTCCGTTGGGTATTGTAATTGTTGGTGGAATTATCTTCTCCTTAATATTGACCTTGTTTGTAATTCCTGCCATGTATTCCTACATGTCAACACCAAAGAAAAAAAGCGAATTAGATAACTTAGAGGTCAAAACAGAACATACAGAACTAGCACATGAGCACATTTAAGTTTTTGAAGTGGTTTACGGGAACTGTTGTATTGTTATTTGCACAAAGATCATTTTCACAGGATACCCTGACGGTCCAGGAGGCAATTGCAACTGCCTTACACAACAACTATGATATATTATTGTCGAAAGAAGATTCCGCATCGATAGCAATTACAAACAGGTACAGAAATGCTGTTTTTCTTCCAACATTAAATGCCAGTTCAACCCTGTTGTTCAATAATAATGCACAAAAAACCAAATTGTCCGACGGTACCGAAAGAAACCGCAGTGGGATTCATGCATCAAATATTAACGCAGCTTTATCACTCAACTGGACCTTATTTGATGGTCTTCGCATGTTTATAGCACAGGACCTTTTGGATGTTAATATCATAAGGGGAAACCTCACCATCAAGAACCAGGTTGTCAATACAGTTTCCGATGTGATTAAAACTTATTTTGACATCGTGCAGCAAAAACAACAATTAAAGAACATTGATGAATTGATGGCTCTGAGCTCAGATCGATTAAAGCTGGCCCAATACAGGTTGGATATTGGTGTTGGAATTAAGCCCGATGTGTTACAGGCGCAAATTGATTATAACAATCAAAAAGCATTACGTGTGAACCAGCTGGCTCTTATTGATCAGAGGAAGTATGCACTAAACAGGTTAATGAACGTTCCGCAAAATGTGAACTACGAGGTGAGTGACACTGTACTCGTAAACAATGACCTGGTGTTAGGGAGTTTATTGAATAATATTGACGAGGTAAGTCCTGCATTACAACTGTCAAGGATCGATATTGATATTGCAAGCATTAATGTGAAGATGGCAAAAACGGCACGTTATCCCACCATTGCTTTTACTTCTGCTTACAACTTCAACCGCAACAGCAGCAACTCGGTAACCAATCCCAGTTTTCAACCCCTGTTTACTTTGAACCGCGGATTTAACTATGGCTTTACTGCAAGCATTCCCATTTTCAATCGCTTTAGTGTTAAACAACAAATTAAACAGGCCGAACTGTTTGTTGATTACTCCCGTTTGAGATACGAGAATCAACAAACGATTGTGAATACGGATATTTTGAATAATTATCGCTCTTACCTGGCGCAAAAAGAAATTGTAACCATTAACGACTCCAGCGTGGTGCTCGCGAGAGAAAATTTGACTATTGAAAGGGAACGTTATCGCCTGGGTGCTACAACATTTATTGAATTAAGGCAGGCAGAAGAGAACCTGGCGAGGGCTCTTTCCAATACTACTACTACATTGTACAACCTGAAAGTTGCTGAGACGGAGTTGTTGCGTTTAAGAGGGGAGCTAGTGAGATAGTTTGTAGTTTGTAGTTTGTAGTTTGTAGTTATCTTTAATTCGACCAACTTCTGCTTATGGCTACCATCCAAAGTTTGAGGATTTAAAAGTTTGGCAAAAAGCCAGGGAACTCAGTCAAAAAATTTATCCGCTAACATTTATTGAGCCCATATGTTCTGATTTTAGGTATAAAGATCAAATAAGGGGAAGTTTAGGTTCAATAATGGACAACATTGCCGAAGGCTTTGGAAGAGGAAGCCGGCTTGAATTCATTACTGGTCTGAATACCTCACGAGGCGAAACAGATGAATTAAAATCACAATTATACAGAGGTAAGGACAATAAATATTTTTCAAAAGAACAATTCAATGAACTTTATGCTCTTGCTGATGAAGTAACCAAAATGAACACTTCGCTAATAAGCTATTTAAACAAATCAAAAATTAAAGGACAAAGATTTAAGAACAGATGAATATGGAGCCGCAACTACAAACTACAAACTACAAACTACAAACTGCACTGGTCGGAATAATCATGGGAAGCGACAGCGATCTTCCTACAATGCAGGCAGCTGCAGATATTCTTAAATATTTTGAAGTTGATTTTGAACTTACCGTTGTTTCTGCACATCGTACACCGCAACGCATGTTTGATTACGCTTCTTCTGCAAAACAAAGAGGATTAAAGGTGATCATAGCAGGTGCAGGTGGTGCCGCGCATTTGCCGGGAATGGTGGCTTCTATTTCAACCTTACCTGTTATTGGTGTACCCATTAAATCAAGTAATTCCATTGACGGGTGGGACTCAGTTCTTTCTATTTTGCAAATGCCAAATGGAATCCCGGTGGCCACGGTTGCTTTGAATGCTTCGAAGAACGCAGGAATTCTTGCAGCATCAATCATTGGTGCTTTTGATGAAGCTGTGGCAAAAAAAGTTGAGGATTATAAAAAGCAATTGAATGATGAAGTGTTAGCCAAAGTTGATAAACTAAAAGACGGTGGCTGGATGAACCGGTTTGATTGACAGTTAATTATTCTCCTCCGTGAGTATAGTAAACTCCTGCTCCAAAGCCAGTGAGTTCTTGTACAATTCCTCAATAAATCCTCTTCCCCATTTTGCATAAAACCAACTGAAGTTCTCTACCCTCTCCTGCAATCCATCTCCTGGAAACAAAACTTCTTTAATCTTTTGTATCTGTCGTTGATGATCTTCAAACTTTCTTTTTTCGGCACGCAGCATTTTCTTTTCCAGTTCTTCCAGGTCTTTTAATGAGCGGGTTTTAATGGCATTCACGTATTGTGATAAGGTTTGATCGACAGCTTCTGCCTGCATTCTTATTTGTTCATAAAAAGCCTCTGCTTTTTCAAAATTGCCGTTAAGTGCTATTGTGTTTTCCGAATACCTGGTTACGATCATCTTCATCAATTCATTTTCATTCCTGAAAAGATCTGCATTACTGAGTTCAAGGTTTTGCACCTTCTGCTTCCACTTCTCTTCGATTACCAGGAAAGAATTACGCAGTACAAGCGCCGGGTACACCACTTTGTAATGTTCGAATAACTCTTTCAGTTGAAGCCAGTAAGCCATTTCGCCACCACCTCCAATAAAGACAAGATTCGGCAGTATCGTTTCCTGGAAAAGTCCTCTTAAGATCACGTTCGGACTAAAACGTTCCGGATGCTCTTTTAGCTCTCTTTTTATTTCTTCTTTCGTAAAGGTTATAGATGTATTCAATATTGAAAACACGCCGCCTTTCTCTTCGATCCTTTCTCTTGTATGCTCCTTCAGGTAAAATAAATTGATCTCTCTTGGATTGGCCTGGACGTTATAATGCTCACCTAATTTTTCCGACGTCTTTTCTACAATTTTTGAAGAAGTATTGTTAAAGAGATCATCCTCAAAAAATGCCGTCATTTGGGCTTTGAGTACTGCATTGTCAGGAATTAATACAACCAGCCCCCACTGTCCGTAAAGTTCATTAACCAACTCAAATGTGGCCGCCTGGACGGTTTTTCCTTCCGAATAACATCGACGCAATAACTCAATGACTTCCTTGCCATAAACTTCAGCGGTTAATTGTCCCTCCAGTTCGTTCACCAATTGCAGCAATGTATTGTCAACCTTCATTCTGCCAACCGCACCTTTCTGCTCTTTCTTCCATTCAATTTTTTTCCCGTCAACGTAGGTGTGGTTCAATTCGGCAAAATCAGCATCTTCCGAACCCATGTAATAAACCGGGACAAAATTGTAGTGCGTCAACTGCCTTTTTAAAAATTCAGCCAGTTTTATTGTATGAAGAACCTTATAAACAAAATAAAGTGGGCCTGTAAATAAATTAGGCTGGTGAGCAGTGCAAACTGTAAATGTGTTTTCAGACAGAAGTAAATCAATATTCTTTTTTAACGCATCAGTTGTGCTGACATTTTGATATTGTGCTTTTAGAACTTCTACAAGCGCAGTTCTATTTACCGGCTGCAATTTTTTTCTTTCGATTACTTCCTGAATGCCCTGCAATGTTGGTGGCGAAGAATAAAATGGTTTTAAGTTTTCGGAACCATTTAAATAGTCCATTGCTATTTTACTAAAGGCATTGGTTTGGTTGTATGGGATGCGTTCTGCGAGAAACATAGGTTAAAAATAAAGACAACAGCTGATTTAAATTTGTTAAGTTCTAAGAAAGGATGAGATGATATGAATGTTTTATCCAGCCTGCTAACTGCCTGGTGATATCCTGTTCACCATCCACTTTTACCACGTGAGCAAACCGTTGCTTTGATGTTTGCAACCAGCTTGCAATTGAAGGATCATCCTCATGATGATCGAGGAAGAACTCAACTTCCAGGTAAGTCTTCTTCAGCTTCACGGCAAGAAAGGTGCTTTTTGTTTTAAAGTATATTACTCCAGGTGTAACCACTTCCTCACGGTAACTGCCCAGTTGTTTTACTTCAAGAATTATTTTATCATACAAAGTTTTGAGGAGCTCCAGCCGACCGGCAAAAAAATCTTTTTTTGACACCGGCACGCAACTATGGCTTTGGTTGGTATTTCTAAAACTTCGTTTGCATTTCGGACAGGTCCACATAACAATACATAAAATTAAATGGTTAACACAAATTTGGATTCTATAAAGATCTACTACTTAACTTCAGGTGAAACTATCTGCATGCGTTTATTATTGTTTGTTCTCTTATGTGCGTTTTCGCTTTGCAGTCTTGCACAGAATAAAAGAGCCCGTGACCTCGGATTAAAAATTGGCGTTCTGGCACCAGGTAAATGGAATGCCATTACCGATGTACCGGGTGTAAAGGCAGGACATATCACATTGATCAAAGGCGATTCGGTACGTACAGGAGTTACGGCTATTCTTCCCCACGATGGAAATATTTTTCAACAAAAACTTCCTGCAGGAATTTATGTTGGCAATGGTTTCGGCAAACTTGCCGGCAGCACCCAGGTATTAGAATTGGGCAACCTTGAATCACCGATCATCCTCACCAATACATTGAGTGTTTCCACAGCAATGGATGCTGTTGTGGGTTATACTTTGCACCAAAAAGGAAATGAGAATGTACAATCGGTAAATGCTGTAGTTGGCGAAACAAATGATGGTTATTTAAATGACATCCGGGGCAGGCACGTGCAAAAACAGGATGTTCTCAATTGCATTGAAAATGCAAAAGCAGGAATGATAGAAGAAGGCTGCGTTGGAGCCGGCACAGGAACTGTTTGTTTTGGATTTAAGGGAGGCATTGGTACTGCCTCCAGGAAACTGCCGGCCCGGTCAGGAGGTTATACAGTGGGCGTTTTGGTGCAAACCAATTTTGGTGGTGTACTGCAGGTGGATGGTGTGCCTGTAGGCAGGGAACTGAATAAATTTTATTTGAATGACCAGTTGAACGATGCAGTTGATGGATCGTGCATGATTGTAGTGGCTACCGATGCGCCATTGGATAGCCGTAACCTCAATCGTTTGGCAAAACGTGCATTTATGGGGCTTGCCAAAACAGGCGGAATTGCCTCCAACGGAAGCGGTGATTATGTAATTGCTTTTTCAACCGATTCTTCGCTCCGTGTACCTTTCTCTTCAAAAGATCAAAAGCAAACTACAAGCGTATTAACCAACGATGCCGTGTCACCATTATTCCTTGCTGTTATTGAAGCAACAGAAGAAGCCATCATCAATTCTCTGCTGGCTGCAAAAACCACGACAGGCAAAAGTAATCACAAGGTGGAAGCGTTGCCGGTTGACAAACTGGTTGCTATTCTGAAAAAATACAACCGTATTAAATAGCGGGTACCTGGTTTTTTGTCAATTCGTTATTAACTGTTCTCCATAGTCCATGAGGATTTTCATTTTTTAATTCAGCAGGCAATAATTCATTGGTCCAGTTTTGAAAACAAACAGGACGTGCAAAACGTTTGATGCCATCGGCTCCAACTGATGTAAACCGGCTGTCGGTAGTTGCGGGATAAGGTCCGCCGTGATGCATGCTCAATGCCACTTCAACGCCGGTGGGAACACCGTTTACAACAAACCTTCCGCATTTATCTTTCAATATTTCAACTAACTCCAGGTTACTTTTCATCTCATCCTCGGTTGCCATCAAACTGCAGGTAAGTTGTCCTTCCATTGCGCGGGCCACCTGTATTAGTTCATTGGCATCATTGCATTTCACCAGTAAGGAGAATGGTCCAAACACTTCTTTGTGTAACAAAGGATTTTTTAAAAACACTTTTGCAGAAACTTTAGCAAGTGTAGGAATACTTTCATCCTGGCCAGCTTTAAACGCTGTTGTTGCTGCAATGGCAACACTTTCCCCGGCCAAAACTTTTTCTCTTTTTTGAATAAAGCTTTTTGCAATACCCGTGTGCAGCATCCTGGCCGGCTTTACTTTTTTAATTTGATCGCCCAATAATTTTTCAAATGCGTCAAGAGATTCATCTTCTATACCCACCAGTATACCGGGATTGGTACAAAACTGCCCCGCACTTAACGTAATTGAATTTGCACACATGGTGGCAATACCCGCTGTATCTTTTTTCAATTGTTCTGGAAGAATAAAAACAGGATTCACACTTCCCATTTCAGCAAAAACGGGAATGGGTTCCTTTCTTTTGTTCGCCAGGTCAAATAATGCTTTACCACCTTCATAAGAACCTGTAAAACCAACCGCTTTTGTCAGCGGGTGTTGCACCAACTCTTTGCCTACTTCAAAAGAAGCACCATGTAAATGAATAAAAATGTCTTCGGGCAAATTGCATTTGCGTGATGCCATATAAACGGCATCAGCTACGAATTCCGAAGTCTCAGCATGGGCCGGGTGTGCTTTTATGATAACAGAACAACCTGCCGCCAATGCACAGGCGGTATCGCCGCCGGCAGTTGAATAAGCAAATGGAAAATTAGAAGCACCAAAAACTACAACGGGTCCAAGGGGCACCAACATTTTTCTAAGATCAGGTTTTGCAGGATTGCGGTTCGCATCTGCCGTATCGATGCGAATGTCCAGCCATGAGCCTTCCACGCAGGCATCGGCATAAGAGTTTAATTGAAAAACAGTTCTCTTTAATTCAGTTGTCAATCTTGCCTGACCCAGATTGGTTTCTTTGTCAGCAACAGCAATTAATTCATTGCCGGCTTCTTTAATTTCTTTTGCAATTGCCTTGAGAAACGCAACTCTATCTTTTAAATCTCTTTTCCGAAATTCACGGTATGCATTCCATGATTTTTCAAGTGCTTCATTCACTTCCCGCGTTGTTGCATTTTTATGGATTGCTGCCATAGGTTTTTTTGTTCTGCAAATTTGGGTAAGTTTTGGTTATGTGCTTTGCAATTAGGCCACCAAAGTAATATCTACTTCTTACTGCTAACCCGATTTTTGCCAGCACTGCAGGGTTGAGAGTTAGCGAAGTTGTAGGTCTGAAAATCTCAGATGTTGACAGTAATAGAATGCAGATAAGCACAGAAAGAAGACCTGATGGCCTTTATAAACCCTCTTGACGAACTTTATAAAGGAAAAAATTGGGAGGCCTAGTTGTATTTGCGAAATGCGACAATACAAAAAACGAAATAAGCAAGTGATGAGAATGAATACGTTAGAAAATTTTATTAGTTTCGGGTAATACAGAAATACTACTGTTGTGCGTCATGTTAAAGAAGCAAATAAAAATTACAACCATGAAAAAAACCTATTTGCTTTTAGCCCTATCCCTTATGTCTCAGTTTGGTTTTTCGCAACCGAACTATAAAGTAAATTACAACCAACTGAAAGAATTTGAAGGTTTATATGAATATATAAACCATACTACCATCAAAATAGCGGCATCACCTATTGATACCTTGTTGTATGCGATAATTGATAAAAGCAAATATCCACTGACCCCTTTTAGCAAAGATTTATTTACGAACAGGCAAAAAGATAATATCCTGTTTTTTAGAAATAAATCAAACGCTATTGGGGGTTATATCTTCGATAATGACACTTTAAAGCTGTTAAGTAAAGACGTTTCTTTTCCTCAAGAAATCTGGTATCCAAGACTTACTTCTGCTAAAGGGTTTAAATACAGGTATGAAAAACCGCAAAATTTAAAGGATGGCTTAACTATTGGAAACGTTGAAAATTCAGGTTTGGATACAGCATTGCTGACTAAAATGATGCAAAAGATCGTTGACAGAACCTATCCCAATGTTCACAGCGTTTTAATAATAAAGGACGGCAAACTTGTGTTTGAGGAGTATTTTTATGAATACACTAGAGATACGCTTCAGGAACTTCGTTCTGCCACAAAAAGTTTTGTGTCGGCACTCACCGGAATTGCCATTGACAAAGGGTATATTAAAAGCATAAAGGAAAGGGTGTTGTCTTACTTTCCGGAATATACTTTTGAAAATAAGTCAGGTTTATTAGATCAACTTACAATTGAAAATTTACTTACAAATCAAAGTGGACTAGATTGTGACATCACAAGTGAAAAAGCAGAAGGCAATGAAACAAAAATGCACAACAGTGATGATTGGGTGAAATTCTCACTAAATCTTCCCATGATTGATACCCCTGGAGGAAAAGGAATGTACTGCTCGGGAAATTCAATCATACTGGGACGAATCGTAGAAAAGCAAACAAAACAGCCCTTACAAGAATATGCAGAGCAAACACTTTTTGGTCCTTTGGGAATAACAAAGTTCAAATGGCAGTTTAAACCTGATAAGTCAAGTGCTGAAACGTTTTGCCAGCTTAATCTAAGACCAAGAGATTTGGCTAAGTTTGGATTGTTATACTTGAATAAAGGAAAATGGAACGGTAAACAAATAATTTCATCTGAGTGGTGTGCGCAATCATTAAAAAAACATTCCATAATTCAAGGTGTCGATTATGGTTATCAGTGGTGGATTAAATATCTAGATGCCGATGGAGTACGATATTATGGGAAAGCAGCTCAAGGCAATGGTGGACAAAAAATTTACATTTGGGAAGAACAAAATATGGTAACTGTTATAACAGGTGGAAACTATAATACACAATCACCTTCTGACGAACTCATTAAAAAATACATATTGCCAGCATTTAATAAAATAAAATGATTTGATATAAGGCACGAACCCACAACATTGCATTTACAAAAGCATGGGCTGAAGTACTAATTTTCTGCTATAAATCAGTAATCAACGACAAAGCAATAGTGAAGCAGACGTAATGTTTTTGCCATGCCTTCGCAAATGCTTTTAACGTTAGGCTCAACTTAGAAACCTTGTACTATGAGTGCAACAAATGAGGTTAAAAATATTTTTACGAATAGAAGCGCTTCAAAAGTCATTCTAATCCTTAGTGGTTTAGTATTTCTCTTTTATTTATCCATCCAGGTACTGATTTCTAACGTTTACAGATATGCCTTTGTCGGTGCTTTATTTGAGTTGCTATCCATACCGATGCTTTTACTTTTAGTTGCACTTCCAATATTTTGTATTCTCCAGCTAATCAAATCAAGGGGAATTTCCAGAGGATATGCAGTGGTATCATTGGTATTGATTGTAATAACCTTCATTCTCCTTGTACAAACATCTAAATAGGTGCGCCTAACAGAGCGTTGGTAAAAAAGTGGCTGAAGTGCTAAAATTGGACAACAAATCATTATTCAACGAAAAAGCAAAGTGAAGGAATAGAACATGAAATGCCACTCCTTCACAGACGAGTTGGACGTTATGCGCCATTGTAATTGACAAATTTCGACAATTTAGACTGACATATTCATGTAACTTCTGGCGCAATCAACCCCTTTTTTGATGCGATTACACCCCATTTATTTTGTAGGTAAGCAGTACGTTTGAACCTTAAAAATCAATTTAATAACTATGGCACAAATCAATCCTCACATTAATTTCAACGGAAATGCCGAAGAAGCATTTACCTTTTACAAATCAGTATTTGGCGGAGAGTTTGCAAAAGTTATTCGTTTCAAAGATCTCGCAAGTTCTGAATTCCCGGTACCAGAAAAAGAAGAAAATAAAATTATGCATATTGCTTTACCAATCGGTAAAAGCAATATGTTGATGGCAAATGATGTTCCGGAAAGTATGGGAAAAACAAACGAAAATGAGAACAGAAGTAAAATTGTAATATCTGCGGAAAGTAAAGCAGAAGCAGACAAATTATTTAATGGGCTTTCTGTAGGAGGACAAATAGAAGGGCCTATTGGTGATAGTCCCTGGGGTTCATATTTTGGTTGTTTTAGAGACAGGTACGGTATTGAATGGATCGTGGAATTTGACCCAAAATATAACGGAAAAGTATAATCGGAAAAGAACGCTAAAGTGTTTTTATAAAATTGTGGCGGGACGTTAAGCATTCAACTATAAATCGCTATTTTGCTTTTGTGGTGAATTGATACTGAAGTTTTTCAAATGCCACAACCTCATAAACACTTTAACGTTATAGGCTATGTTAAACGACTTCTAAGTATGACGGAAAATAACAACTCAAAAGATTAATTTGAACAAATATTAAAATTATGAAGAAGTTACAATTCAAAGTAAGCATCAATGCACCTGTGGCCAAGGTATATAATTTTATGCTTGGCACTAACAGTAAATCAACTTATGAGCAATGGACCTCTTTGTTTAACCCGACATCGACCTATGAAGGAAATTGGGACAAGGGAAATAAAATTTTATTTGTTGGAGTAGATGAGAAAGGAGAAAAGGGAGGTATGGTTTCCAGGATCGCTGAAAACATTCCCAACCGATTTGTTTCAATTCAACATTATGGACTTTTAAAAGCTGGTAAAGAAATTACAGAAGGACCAGAAGTGGAAAAATGGACAAACGGATTTGAAAACTATACTTTCGAAGAAAACAATGGGACTACTACCGTTACTGTTGAATTAGACACCACAGAAGATTTTTTAGATTATATGAACCAGACCTATCCAAAAGCACTCGACAAGCTGAAAGAACTTTGTGAAAAATAACAATTTCAGGAATATCTTAAAAAGTCAAAGAAATAAACACAGCCTATACAGCGGTGGTGGTTGCACAACTAGTTTTAAAAATTGAGTAACCCGGTTATATAAGCCGGTTTTTTGTGCTATGGTTGAGTAGAATATTTGGCTGACTTGCCCGGTAAGCTAGCCATGAGTGCCACAGCAATAAAAGCCGAGGAAAAATAAAACGTCGAGCCGCATTTGTAAGCTTCCCCAAACTTCGGCCATTTAAAAGTTAATTGATTATGTAACTTTAAAAAGGAGGTCGAAAATGAAACGATCAAGATTTGCGTTTAGGTTTTGGTATCGACAATTTTAACCAAACAGTTTTGATCTTAAAAGAATTGCGAGTTCTATTCTCATTGGGGCCGACACAAACTGATTTTTGTTTTATGACAATTATTTCTGACCAAAACGAGCGAAAAATAGAACTTTATAAAAAATGATATTCCTAACACAATTAATTTACATTAAAGAAGGACAAGAGAGTGTATTTCATCAATTTGAAGACATTGCTATTCCAACAATTTCAAAATATAATGGACAACTTTTGTTACGGGTAAGACCAACTGAAAACACCTTTATTGAATATCATATTGACAAACCTTACGAAATTCACTTGGTAGAATTTGCTGAGGAACAAGATTTTGAAAATTTTAAACAGGATGAGGAGCGGAAGAAATTTTTACATTTGAAAGAGCAATCAATTAAGTCAGTCTTGCTAATAAAAGGGAAAGAAATATGACTACAAAAACGCCAACAGGCAAAAAAAGTATTTGCAAAAGCTTGGCAGACGGAAGATCAATGGGCAGTAAATTGTTAACCTGTAACAGGATTTATTATTAACCCTGTCATCTTTTTTCAGGACGGGTCACTTCGCAGTTGTACTGCAGTTGGACCGACGGAATTATACTCGGCAGATTCTGTTAACTTGTACTTTAATTATTAATTCGATATCAGGTTCCGGACTTGACAAACAACACTCCCAAGCCCTCGCAAATATTCGGTCGTTAATGGTCGTTGTAAAAAAGGTAATAAACCTGCAGTAAAATATAGAACTGTATGAGAAAAATAATTTCTTTCATGCACATATCGCTCGACGGTTTTGTATCAGGACCGAACGGAGAAATGAACTGGATTAAAGGTGATGAAGAAATTTTTGATTATGTGGGTAAAAGGATAAGCGAAGGCGACACTGCTTTATATGGACGGGTAACTTATCAGATGATGGAAAATTACTGGCCTACCGCAGCAGACAAGCCGACAGCAACCAGGCACGATATTGAACATTCAAAATGGTATAAAAAAGTTCACAAAGTTGTTTTATCAAAAACAATGAAAGAAGCGGGTTTGACTAACACAAAAATTATTAGCGACAACCTTTCGGACAGGATAAATGAAATAAAACAATCCGGTTCTGCACCAGGCGG
>Ga0193740_1000164_pt1 | contig 19564 bp, 12 predicted proteins | sample L2s1metaG_FD_145072 | JGI IMG/M metagenome (GOLD analysis project Ga0193740, IMG submission 145072) | Soil microbial communities from a riparian zone of the East river system, Colorado, United States - L2s1 | ecosystem: Environmental > Terrestrial > Soil > Riparian zone | place: USA: East River... | reverse complement strand
ATTCATATGAGACTATTAAGAATCCACCCAATATTGCCAACCAGGATAACTCTATTCCTACCGTTTTATTTATGATGGCCAACTCTATGCCGCTTGATGTACTGGATGCAAATAAATATGATCCAACCAGGGGATATCCTACCAGTGAATTTATCTATTCGAGGTTTATGAACCGCACTAATCCTTATTGGGTTTTGGCAGAGCAATTTCACAATGTTAGCAGGGATAGGATCTTTGGAAATATTTCTGCAAAATATGACATCCTTCCATGGCTTTTTGTTCAGGGTCGATTTGGACAGGATTATTGGTCACGGGATGAAGATTATAACAATTACCCAACAGGGCACGCCTCCAGAGCCGCTGCGCCGTCTGGTTTTGCTGATGGACAATATGTCCAGGATGTCCGCCGCTTCAGAGAAACCAATTTGGATTTTCTGGTATCAGCAACACGTGAGTTCGGAGACATTGGAGCCAACCTTACTTTCGGCGGTAACCAAATGAGGAGAACGACAGATTATAACAGCACAATGGTTACAGATTTTGTTGTATATGATCTGTATACTGTTCAGAATGCAAGAATAAAAACTCCTATTTATGATCTTTCAGAAAGAGGTGTAAACTCTTTGTATGGTTCTGCCGAAGTATCTTATAAAAAATTCCTGTATCTGAACGGCACAGTGCGAAACGATTGGTTCTCCACTTTGTCTCCTGAAAATCGCAGCATCCTGTATCCATCTGTTTCCCTTGGCTATGTTTTTTCAGAACACTTGCAATCATCCTGGTTGTCTTATGGAAAACTCAGGCTTGCTTATGCCGAGGTAGGAAGCGATTCAGATGTGCTGCCTTATGCCGATCAATTGTTTTATAACATCAATGGAAATCTACTGGCTAATCCATCGGGAGCACTTCAACCTCTTGGCGGGCCATTGGGTACTACAGTGCCTAACCCTAATCTTAAACCGATGAGAGTTACAGAAACCGAAATTGGGCTTGAGCTAAAAATGTTTAAGAATAGAGTGAATCTTGATCTGGCCGCATATAGAAAAATAACGACTGACCAGATAGTACAGGCGCAGATATCTGATGGGTCCGGCTTTGTTGATACAAGGATCAACAGCGGCAAAAGCGAGAATCTTGGCCTCGAGGTTTTGCTCAACCTTATACCATTCCAATCTAAAAATTTCACGTGGGACTTTACTTTTAATAATGCTTATAATATAACCGAAGTACTCAGCTTACTTACCAGTACACCCGGTGAAAGAATTACAGTTGCTACGCAGGTGTTCGGTAACCAGGGAGAGCTAAGACAAGTGGTGGGAAAGGAAGTAGGTCAAATTGCAGCTTATGGTTTTTTAAGGGACGCAAAAGGAAACAAAGTTTTCGGTTCCAATGGAATTGCACAGAGAAGTGCTGATCTGATCCTTTTCGGAAGCGCCTTACCAAAGTGGGTAGGAGGTTTTCTCAATTCTTTTACGTACAAGGGAATCAACCTTTCTTTCCTGATCGATTATAAACTGGGAAATAAAATGCTCTCAGGTACAAACTTCAATGCTATCAGACATGGTTTGCATAAAATGACCTTAGAAGGAAGGGAAAGCGGCATAACAGGAAATGGAGTAAACGCTGCGGGAGCGGTAAATACTGTAAAGGTTTTTCCTGTTGATCCATATTGGGGGTATCTGCGTTCGCAAGGTATGATGGAGGATGTTATTTATAATGGGGGGTATTGGAAACTGCGGCAAATTACACTTAGCTACGACCTTACAAAATTTGTTCCTGCAAAATGGCCTATCAAAGGTATAAAGCTTAGTGCGGTAGCAAACAATGTATTAATTATCAAAAAATGGGTTGATAATATTGACCCGGAATCATTCGGTTACAGTTCTGATAACTTGATAGGATTGGAATCAACAGGAGTTCCAACTACAAGAGGGATTGGTTTTAATTTGAATGTTAAATTTTAATACAATTAAATCATGAAAAAAATAATCAATTATAGTTTCTTATTGATCATTGTACTGTTTGCAACATCATGTGATAAAGATTTTGATGATTTGAATACAAACAAGGTCAATCCAACATCAATAGATCCGCTCTACCAATTAAATAATGCGGTGGTCAACGCTTCCTTTCCCGGAAATTCATCCCTTGCATATGATATGGGTGTTGTCCAACAGATCATTTCTCCAAATAACGGCGTATTAAATGGAGCAAATTTTAATTCTGATAACAGGGGAAACACGCAAGTTATGTGGCAAAACCATTATCGCAATGTGATCAGGAATACTAACGATGTTATTGTAAAAACCAAGAGTGATGCAAACAGGGCTAATTTGTATCAAATGGCCCGCATCTTCCAGGCTTACGCCTATATGGTTCTTACTGATGAATATGGTGATATACCTTATACAGAAGGCGGCAAAGGATACACAGATCAAAACTTTTTTCCGGTTTATGATGCTCAGCAACAAATTTATACTGACATCATTAAGGAGTTGGGCGAAGCGGCAACCGCACTAAATGCTACCAGTAAAATTGAAATTGGAGATATTTTGTATGGCGGAGCTGTTGCTCAATGGAAAAAATTTGCTTATTCACTAATGTTACGTGCCGGAATGCGGCTTAGCAAAGCAGACGCTACGAAAGCCCAATCAACTGTGCAGGCCGCTTTCCTAGGTGGAGTTATTCTTGCTAATACTGATAATGCGCTTATCAGACATGATGCTAATTATACTAACCCGGTTGGGGCTACACTCAACTCCACAGAGGCTGCAAATTTTTATCTTACTAAACCTTTTGTTGATTCTCTAAAAAATAGAAATGATCCCCGTTTGCAGGCCATTGCAGTTCGATATGTCGGCGCCACGTCAGGAGGAACACAAACTACAGCCTCTCGCTCTACAGTTCCTTCACAACAGTTTGGATTACCCCTGGGATTTGATAATAATACAGCAAAGACCTATGCCGTTTCTATAGGACTTGCACACTTTTATGATTTTAGCCAGGCGGATCGTACCCGTATCGTAAAACAAACTGCACCCTGCTTCCTGGTTACTGCAGCACAAACTCAATTATTATTGGCAGAAGCAAGGCAAAGAGGATGGATAACAACAGGCACGGTGCAAGCTTATTATGATGCAGGAGTAACACTTCATATGCAGCAAATGGCAAGTTATGATGCTGGTTGCACTGTTGCTGCCGGAGACATTACAACTTATTTAACTAATAATCCATTTGATCCTGCAAAGGCACTGGAACAGATCGGAACACAATATTGGATCGCTTCATTTTTAAACGGACCTGAAGCATTTGCAAATTACAGGCGTACAGGATTTCCTGCATTAGATCCAAATCCTTATCCCGGAAAGGAAGTTGCTTTTATCTTCAGACTTACTTATCCAAACTCAGAGCAATCTGTTAATACAACAAATTTTAATGCGGCAATTTCAAGACAGGGACCGGATAAATTGGATACAAAAGTTTGGTGGAATAAATAAAAATGCTTTCTCATGCAGGCAAAAGCAATAGTTATAAACCCTTGTTTTTACAAGGGTTTTTTTTCCACGACAGATAGCCTGTGGATGCGAAATATATTTTTGCTCGATTAATAGAGAATCATGGATTTGAGTATACAAAAAAACTATTTTAGCGAATTGATCAATTTTAGACGCGGAGCTATTATGATTTAACTGAACATTTTTTTACATAAATGAAAACGAATAAAAAATTAAGAAGCCAGGATTGGTTCGGACGGAAAGATAAGGATGGGATCATTTATCGCAGCTGGATGAAGAACCAGGGTATGCCCCCTGATCACTTTGATGGGCGCCCTGTTATCGGCATTTGCAATACGTTCAGCGAACTCACACCATGCAATGCACATTTTCGCGAACATGCTGAGAGTGTAAAACGTGGTGTGCTGGAAGCCGGCGGATTTCCTGTTGAGTTTCCGATCATGAGTTTAGGAGAAACATTGTTGAAGCCAACGGCGATGTTGTTTCGAAATTTGGCAAGCATGGATGCTGAAGAAAGTATTCGCGGCAATCCGATTGACGGCGTAGTATTATTAACTGGTTGTGATAAAACAACTCCATCAACTGTGATGGGGGCAGCGAGTGTTGGTCTGCCGACAATTGTTGTTCCCGGCGGGCCAATGCTGAATGGAAGATATAGAGGAGAAACAATTGGATCAGGTACCCATGTATGGAAGTTTGATGAGGATATGAAGACAGGGAAGATGACGCAGGAGGATTGTGAGTTTGCAGAAAGTTGTATGAGTCGCAGCATTGGTCATTGTATGACGATGGGTACGGCTAGTACAATGGCCTGTATGGTTGAATCACTGGGATTGACGTTAAGCGGCGCTGCTGCGATTCCCGCTGCTGACTCAAGAAAAAAAGTAATGGCGCAATTGAGTGGAAGAAGAATTGTACAAATGGTGAAGGATGATCTAACGATCGATAAAGTTCTTACACGAGAAGCATTTGAGAATGCGATAATGGTAAATGCTGCAGTGGGTGGTTCTTCCAATTTTATTATTCATTTGTTGGCGATCGCGGGAAGAATAGGGGTGAAACTGGAGTTAGAAGAGTTTGATAAGATAGGAAGCTATATCCCCTTATTGGTAAACCTGATGCCATCTGGAAAGTTTTTAATGGAAGATTTTTATTATGCAGGGGGTTTACCAGTTGTTTTAAACGAATTGAAAAGTCATTTGCATAAAAATGTTATCACAGTTACAGGAAAAAATCATCATGAGAATATCCAGGGAAGTACAGAATGCTATAACGAAGAAGTGATCGCTACTTATAATAAACCGTTGATCGCTGAAGCGGGTTGTGTAGTAGTAAAAGGAAATCTTGCATTGAACGGCGCAGTGATGAAACCATCTGCTGCTACTCCTGCATTGATGAAACATAAAGGTCGTGCCGTTGTTTTTGAAAATATTGAAGATTATCATGCACGGATCGATGATCCGAACTTGGATATTGATGAAACTTGCGTAATGGTTTTGAAATATGTTGGCCCGGTGGGTTATCCAGGAATGCCAGAGGTTGGCAACATGGCATTACCTAAAAAAATATTGGAGAAGGGAATAAAAGATATGGTTCGAATAAGCGATGGGAGAATGAGTGGCACTGCTTATGGCACCACGATACTACACGTGTCACCGGAATCTGCGATTGGTGGAAATCTTGCTTTGGTGCAAAATGGTGATATGATCGAATTGGATGTTGAAAAAAGAAAAATTCATTTAGCTGTTTCAGATGCTGAATTAGAAAAACGAAGAACCAAATGGACTCCACCAAAACCTGCAGCAGATAGAGGTTATGTCAGTATGTATATAAAACATGTGACAGGCGCTGATAAAGGCGCTGATCTTGATTTTTTACAGGGAAGTTCAGGTTCAGTAGTAACAAGAGACTCACACTAAATTATGATTATGAAAAATCTTTTTATCTTTTCTTTTTTTGCGATCATTGCAGCGTGTAACAATGACCAGGAAAATAAAGAAAAAAAAATGAGTAATAAAAACATTGGGACTATTGAACGATTTGATGCAGCATTGGATAATATTATTTCGGCAAATGCCAAGCCAGAAATAATTGCTGAAGGTTTCGAATGGAGTGAAGGACCTCTGTGGGTTGAAAAACACAATATGCTTTTATTTAGCGATGTTCCTACGAATACAATTTATAAATGGACAGAAGCAAAGGGAAAAGAAATTTACTTGAAGCCATCAGGTTATACAGGTGCAGAGCCATCTTTATGTAAAGAGCCAGGCAGCAATGGTTTGACATTTGATAAAAGCGGGAATCTTGTTTTATGTCAGCATGGTAACAGGCAAATGGCAAAAATGGATGCGCCAATTGATAAACCAGAAGCAAAGTTTACCACTCTTGCAGATAAATATAATGGCAAAAGATTCAGTAGTCCGAATGATGCGGTGTTTAATAGTGCAGGAGAATTATTTTTTACTGATCCACCTTATGGATTACAAACACAGGATGACAAAGATGCTAAAAAAGAAATTTCATTCAATGGGGTGTATAAAGTAAAAACCAATGGTGAAGTTATTCTGCTGGTTGATTCTATCACCAGACCCAATGGAATTGCATTGATGCCGGGAGATAATAAATTGGTAGTAGCCTGCTCTGACGGAACCACGCCAAACTGGTACATATTTAATTTAAAAGGAGATTCTGCAACCAACGGGAAAATTTTTTACAGCGCTTCTGAGGAGGCTAAGGCGATGAGAGGGGTGCCCGATGGTTTTAAGATCGATAAAAACGGAAACTTATTTGCCACGGGACCCGGCGGTGTTTATATTTTTAACAACGAAGGAAAAAAATTAGGGTTGATCAGGTTGGATAATGCAACAAGTAACTGTGCGTTGTCCCCGGATGAAAAAACTTTGTACATCACAAATGATATGTTTGTGTTGCGTGTAAAACTGAGAGATTAATTTTCTACACATTATGAAAAGATATTTCTCATCTATATTTCTCATTCTTCTATGTGTTACCTCTTTTGCTCAGGATTCTCTTTATAAGCTTGGACCAGATTCCCAGAGGAAAGAAGGAATTCCTAAAGGCATTGTTACAAAATATGAATGGCAAAGCAAGTTGTATAATAATTTCCGTGAATACTGGGTTTATGTTCCAGCACAATACGATTCAACTAAGCCAGCAGCATTAATGGTTTTCCAGGATGGACATTCTTATGTAAATGAAGCCGGTGATTTCCGTGTGCCGGTTGTTTATGATAATCTTATTCCTCAAAAGAAACTTCCAGTCACCATTTGTTTATTTGTAAATCCCGGACATAATACAAAAGATTATCCTGAAAATCGTTTTCGCGTTAGCAGCCGTGCAGACGAATATGATGTGCTTGATGACCGGTATGCTACTATGCTAATGGATGAGATCATTCCTGAACTGAAAAAGAAATATAATATTAGCAATGATCCAAAGATGCATGGGATAGCTGGTTTGTCGTCAGGAGCGATCTGCGCTTTTACTGCTGCATGGGAACATCCGGAATATTTCCATAAAGTACTTAGCCAGATTGGAAGCTATACCAACATTCGCGGTGGCAATAACTATCCATCTATAATTCGCAAACATAAAAAGAAGGAGATTAAAATTTTTATGCAGGATGGAACTAATGATCTGAATAATGAACATGGTGATTGGTGGCTTGCTAATCTTGAAATGGAATCCGCATTGAAGTTTAAAGGATATGAATTCAAATTTGAAAAGGGAAGCGGATCGCATAGTGGTAAACATGGCGGTGCTATTTTACCAGAATCATTAATGTGGTTGTGGAGCGATATTAAAATCAAATAATTTTTATGTATGAAAATATACAGGACAAAGACAGGCATAGTTATAGAAAAAAATGATCTATTTTATTTAGTTCAAAACGAGAACTGGGGTACATTTATTAATGATGATAACCTTATTGAAAAAATTGAAGATCTTATTCTTGTAGTAAAAAAAAGAGATAACTCTGTTCTTGAAGATATATTGGCTCCCATAGGCAGCCAGCAAGAACTATGGGCTTGTGGCGTCACTTATTTAAGAAGTAAAGTAGGAAGACAGGAAGAAAGCAAAGCTTCAGGTGGTGCAGATTTTTATGGAAAGGTTTATGAAGCTGAAAGACCCGAAGTATTTTTTAAATCCACGCCTCATCGTATTGTTGGTCAAAATGCATTTGTAAGAATAAGAAAAGACTCAACATGGGATGTGCCCGAGCCAGAGTTAACATTAATTGTTACCTCATCAGGAAAAATTGTTGGTTATACGATCGGCAATGACATGAGCAGCCGCAGTATTGAAGGAGAAAATCCACTATATCTTCCACAAGCAAAAACCTATGATGGTTGTGCGGCATTGGGTCCTTGTATTTATGTTACTGATAAACCGCTGGATAGTAACACAACGATATCGCTTACTATTAACCGGGATAATAAAAAAGTGTTTGAAGGTTCGATCGCAATCAGCCAAATAAAAAGAACATTGCAGGAACTTGTTTCATTTGTGTATCGCGAATGTAGTTTTCCAAATGGTTGTTTGATCATGACAGGAACCGGCATTGTACCGGGGAGCGATTTTACTTTGAAAAGCGGGGATGAAATAAATATTTCAATCGATAATATTGGTACATTGAGCAATACCGTTCAATAAATTTTTATGCAGCTTGTCATCATTGTTCTTGCCATCGGTTTACAAATATTTCTTACTTATAAAAAAGTCAGCCCCTTTCTTTCTTTATTGATCGTTGCATTACTGGCAGGTCTTGCATTTGGAATGCAACCTGATACATTATTAAAAGCAGTAAAAGCGGGTGTCGGAAGCACACTAGGTGATGTGATACTGATCATTTGCTTGGGCGCCATTCTTGGAAAAATTTTAGAATTAAGTGGTGCAGCCACCCAGATCGCCAACACCCTTATTAGTTCTTTCGGAATAAAGAATATTCAATGGGCTGTTTTGCTCACAGGTTTTTTGGTAGGCATACCATTATTTTATAATGCGGGATTTATCATCCTTGTTCCGTTGATCTTTTCAATTGCACGAACTGCAAAACTTCCTTTATTATATGTCGCTATTCCAATGGCGGCAAGTTTAAGCACCACGCATTGTTTTTTGCCGCCACACCCCGGTCCTATGTTCCTTGTTGGTGCATTCAAAGCTGATCTTGGGAAAACATTAATGTATGGTCTTGTCATTTCAATACCTGTAGTAATTATTGCAGGTCCCTTTTTGGGCAGGTTTTTAAGAAGATTAAATATTCCAATTCCTCCACTGGAGAAAATTGAAACAGAAGAAAAAAAATTACCAGGCGTATTTGAAAGTTTTATGCTGGCATTATTGCCGGTATTATTGATCGCCTTGGCAGTAATAGCAAATACTTTTTTCCCTGGTGATTCAATAGTGAATAGAGTGATCCTTTTTATTGGCGACGCCACCATTGCCTTACTGCTTTCGGTTTTGCTTGCCGTTCTTATTCTTGGAGTAGCGAAGGGAAGATCAATGCAGCAAGTAATGCAATGGCTGAATGAATCAATTAGTGGTGTAGCGGTTATATTACTCATCATTACAGCAGGCGGAGTTTTTAAACAAGTATTGATTGATAGTGGCACGGCAGATTATATTACTTCTTTTAGTAAGCAATGGAATATTCATCCTTTACTGTTTGCGTGGTTAATAACGGCATTGTTAAGAGTGGCAATTGGCTCAGCAACTGTTGCAGGAATAACAGCAGCAGGAATAGTTTCTCCGTTGTTGGCAACCGGGACAGTTTCTCCGGAATTATTAGTACTAGCAGTTGGAACCGGAAGTGTTTTCGGTTCACATGTTAATGATTCAGGTTTCTGGATCTTCAAAGAATTTTTTCAGATCTCATTAAAGCAAACATTTCTTTCCTGGACAGTAATGGAGACGCTGATCTCTATTTTGGGATTGGTGGGAGTGATGGTGTTGAGTATGGTTATATAGAAAGCTGTACTGCCGCCTTTGTAGTTGTGCCTCAAAAGGTTCCCGTTTAATGTTTTTAATGAAGATCACCGGCCATAAAAAAGGAGAATAGAGGTTGCCAATTAGTACTAACTTTAGGAAAACCTTCCAAAATGAAAAAACTACTAATAGTAGTTCTTATTGTTTCTTCTTTTTCATGTACAAAGGAGTGGGGAAAAACATGTTGGGATTGTGAAGTAACAAGATTAGACCGAACAAATTATTATGAAAAGGTTTGTAATGATGGTGAGTATCCAAGGTTCACAGACAGACAAGGAAATAAGTTGAGTTCATATTGTTCAAATAGATAAAGAATTCCTTAATCATAGAAAATAAACTTGCCTGAACAATCAGGTGCACCTACTGCAATTGTTCTTGATAGTCTTTCTTCGCTGAAAAAGATGCGCCGACAGGTAAAAAAGTCCTTCCTATTTATATCAAACCGTTTGGAGGACAGTACCAGGTTACTGATTCAGGATTAATGTATTCTGTAAAATTGCTAACGATCACCGATGAATAGATGAATAAAACCATTGCCTCTTTTGGATTTGATGATTTGTTGTTGTATTATTTTTTACAGAATACAATGGTTTATGCAAAATTTTCTGGTATGAAAAAAAATTTTTCTCTCTGCCTGTTCTTCTTCATACATTTTTTTGGCAATGCCCAAAATCAAAATCTTGCGAGAACATCTGCAGGATTCCCGGTAAATTATTCTGAGGATTCTGTTGGCACTTATGTGCTCCCTGATCCCTTAACAAAGCGCAACGGTAAAAAAGTAACCGATGCAAAAACCTGGACACAAAAACAAAGGCCGGAGTTGGTCAAACTTTTTGAAGAAATTGAATACGGTAAAATGCCACCACGTCCTGCCGATATGCATTTTAATGTTTTTGATAAAGGCACACCTGCTCTCAATGGTAAGGCTATCCGCAAACAGGTTACTGTTTATTTTACAAAAGATACGAGTGACAACAAAATGGATATTCTCATATATATTCCTTCCAATTTAAAGGATGCCGTTTCATTATTATTGAATATTTCTTTTGCTGCTAATAACCAGGTAGTGGATGATCCGGGAGTTAAGACTGGTAGTATATGGACAAGAGAAGGAAAAAAAGTAAAGGCCACCGACCCATCAAGGTTTAGTAAAATGAATGTAGAACAATTCATGGATGCTGGAATTGGTTTTGCATGTGTTTACTATGGCGATATTGAGCCTGACTTTAAAGATGGAATAAAGTATGGTATAAGAAGCAAGTATCTGAAGCCCGGTCAATCTGTTCCGGCTGCTGACGAATGGGGAGCAATTTCAGCATGGGCATGGGGTCTTAGCCGTGCTATGGATTATTTTGAAACAGATAAGCAAATAGATGCAAAACACATTGCGTTGCAAGGTGCATCACGGTTAGGTAAAACTGTTTTATGGACAGGTGTGCATGATACAAGGTTCAAAATGGTTATCGCCAGCATTTCAGGTGAAGGTGGCGCCGCAATAAGCAGGCGTGATTATGGAGAAAACATTAAACACATTACCGATACTTCAAGATATTATTACCAGTTCGCACCCAATTATCATTCTTATGCAAATAAAGTGGATAGCCTGCCTTTCGATGCACATATGCTCGTGGCATTAATGGCGCCGAGACCATTGTTATTGCAAACCGGCGATAGTGATTACTGGTCTGACCCTAAAGGAGAATTTCTTTCTGCAGTTGCTGCGGAACCGGTCTATAGGCTCTTTGGTTTGAAGGGACCGGGAACAACTGAAATGCCAAAAGCAAATGATGAGTCACTGCTCATGAATCCATTGGGATATTATATGCACGCCGGTGGTCATACCGTTTTGCCTGAAGATTGGAAACTATTTATCCGGTACATGAAAAAATATCTGTAAGTGGGCAATGCAGTATCTATCCATTTTTTATTTTACGGGCGGAAGAAACCTGCAGTTGCCAACCGATCCAACAACATGAATATCTATCGGCGAGTGAATTTTTCTAAATAGCCATCTTTATGCTTCAACTGAATTTCTTTAACAAGTTTTGATTCATCTCTTTTAAATTTTATATAGTCAAACTCATCTGTCACAAAAAAATCTGTAGATTCAGGAATCAATACACTCTTTGAGTACGAATCATAGGTCATTAACAGTCTTCCGTCTTGTATCGAAATTAAAATTTTATTGTAATCTCCTACGTAATCAGGATATACCTTCCTAAAAATCGTTTCATTTTCGACAATGGTAATTTTTTCTTTCTTGAAGTACTTTGACTTGCTATTGGAAGGTGTATAATTTTGAGGTAATGCTAATTTGTAGCTCGTCGCAAATGCACTGTCTGCATTAAGTAATATGTCTGGTGTTATGCCCTTTGCTTCGAGTGAGTAATTTGATCTTGATTCATCAAATACTTTTACAGATGGAATAATTGCGAAATAATATTTATTTGTACTGCCACCATAATGTCCGTTTCCCCCACCGGTTGTCTTTTCTCCAATAATTGAGGCGTTTGGCACAAGTTGTTTTATCTTATATGTCGTCAACTCTGCGGCAGAGAATGTCCTGGAGCTTGTGAGAATAAATATTTTCTTGGATTTGGTTAAACGGTTTGTAATATTATCACTAGTGTACCATTTTTTTTGAAAAGATAATTCCTTTGAAATACCACTAGAATCATACCTGGCATAACTCTCCGTTGTTATAAAGTATGATCTTGGAATTCCAATAAAATAAGAACAAAATTTGCCTGCTAGATTTACACGGCCACCCAAATTATCTCTGAAATCTATTATTATGGAATTTGTATTTCGCATAAAATGCATAACAGACTCTAATTTTATTCTTCCTTTGTTTTCTTTTTTGAAATAGGAAGTACTTCTAAAATCTTTTATCTCAATATAGCCTACATTTCCTGGTAATATCTTGATCTCTCCATAGGTAAACATATCGTCCTTGGTACGTTTCTCATATTTCTTTAGAAATTCTTTAAATTTTTTTCTACTTCTTTTGTTGTGTCTTTCCCATTGTCTGTTGTGTCTTTTCCATTGTCTTTGGTTATAACTCTTCAATTTATAATCGTATTCATAGTAATCAATTTTGTAGTGAGGAGGTGTGATAATTATATGATTGTCCTTGCTCACTCTTCTGAGGTCTTTTGATATTTCAAATGCAAATTCGTCAAGGTTAAGTGTAGTGTCGTATTTATGAGTAGAGCTTTTAAAATTTACAGTATCACACATTTTTTTTGCGAGCTCTTTATCAACATAAGTCCGATAAATTTTTTTTGTAAGATCTTCCACCAATTTATATCGAACTGAGTCGCCTTGTCCAAAAATGGACAATGGAAACAGACTTAAAATAAGCCAGGTTAACTTAAGCAATGAATGCATTTATTAAATTGCGGGCAACATCCTAATTTATAACATAGGATGCTATTCACAAAAAAAGAGGCCGTCGCCTCTCTAATATTATCAATTATTTTTGATCAGATGAAGGACATATAAACTGAAAGTAGTCCCGACAGGCCAAAGTTCGAACTTTCTGGAGGAAGATCTTGACCATTTGTTGAATTTTAGGCGATATTTATTTAAGGCAATCGCTCAAGGTAGGTCGTAGATGTCCGTATGGATTTCCTGTTTTACGCTCCATTCATTTCTTCTATTTTTGGAGAAACCCCTCCTATGAAAACGGTCAGACTTTTGTTCTTTACCGGGTTGGCGTTTTCTCTAACGAAGTGCAGTCCGGTCCGTGAGCAACAGAGAAGTTTATCCCAACTAGATAGACGTGTTCAAGAAATAAAATTATACGCTCAGAAGAATGGATATTCCACTCGTTATTGCTTCCTGCTCGATATGCGCCTGCAAAGCGGGTTAAAACGTTTCTTTGTTTATGACATGTCAAACAACATGGTGGCCTTTTCAGGACTTGTTTCCCACGGTGATTGCGATCAGAACTTTCTGAAAACCGCCAGGTTCTCCAATACACCAGGCGGTGGGTGTACTTCTATCGGCATTTATAAAGTAGGGCGGGCTTATTATGGCCAATATGGCAAGACTTACAAATTGTACGGGTTACAAGAAACTAATTCCAATGCTTTTAACCGGGCAATAGTTTTACATGGTAACACATTTATACCCGACGAGGAAAGTTATCCCAAACTCATTTGTAACAGTTCGGGGTGCCCGATGGTTTCCTTTTCTTTTTTGGAAAAATTATCTTCTGTTATTGATAAATCACCTAAACCGGTTTTGCTTTGGGTTTATGACAGCCCTGCACAACCTATGATCTTTGTCCCAAGGATGAGAATAAATTTGCCTTCGGCAAGGCTATGGCGAAGGAAGTAGTCCCGTCCAGAATCGAACTGGAATATCAGGTTCCGGAGACCTGCGTACTATCCATTGTACTACGGGACCAATTATTTTATCAACCCTGCTGCATTGCTCGCAAATATTTTCACTGCAATAGCCAGCAAAATTACACCGAAAAATTTTCTTACTGCTAATAAACCTGCTTTACCTAATGCTTTTTCTATTAGGTTTAAAGAACGCAATACGATATAAATAACAATAAGATTGATCAATATCGCCGCTAAGATCATGTATTCATTTCTATCGGCATTTTCAAACGTTGCTTTTAATGACATGATCGTTGTTAATGTTCCGCTTCCTGCTATTAATGGAAAAGCAATTGGAACTATTGTTCCTGACGGGGCATTTTTATCGGGTTTAAAAAATTCTATTCCTAACACCATTTCCAAACCTAAAATAAAGATGACGATAGATCCTGCAACAGCAAATGATTTTATATCTACACCAAGAATATTTAAAAATGGTTTACCTATAAAGAAAAATAAAACCATCAGTGCGCCAGAGATCAGTGTCACCTTCCATGCATTGATGCCGCCCATTTTTTCTTTCATCGAAATAAGCATAGGCACAGAACCAACAACATCGATCACTGCAAACAGTGTAAATGTAAGTGTAAGAAATTCCTGGAAATTGAATTGCATAGCCGTTGGTTTTTTGCAAAAGTAGTTATCTGAAAATATATCTTTCTTTAAAGAAATTTAGTTCGACAGATAAATGCTCAAGACAGTTTTTACAAAGACAGTCGTTATAGCGTTGCTCCAAATACACTTTAAGTTCGTTATTGATCACAAATCCATAACACTGACACTGCGTGATATTGCCGGGTTCGCATTCGAATGCTGTTCCGCATCGCGGACAATTCTTTTTTTCATGCTGACACATAAATAAGATATCAGAAGTTAAACCTTACGCCGCCATATCCATTAAAGCCAAGCGTATTAAATCCTGCTGTTTCACTGTATTTGCTATCGGAAATATTCCTGAGATCGGCAAACACTTTCAATTTGTTTTTACAAAATGTATATTCAGCATATATATCCAGCAAAATATAGCTATCCAATATTACATTCACGGTTTGAAAAGTCGTTGCATCAAAATAGGCATCTTTTCTTTTATCAAACCATGAAAGTTTGCTGCTAACAAAAAGTTTTTCAGTAACTCGTACTCCTGCATTTACTCCAATACTATTTTTTGGCCTGCGGATCAAATTAAAGTAAGTCGTGTCTTTTCCATTTTGTACTGTTGTGATCTTTCCATCAACAAAGCTGTAAAAGGCTTTTAGAGAAATATTTTTGGTGGGTTTAAAAGAAAGTTCCAGCTCAGCTCCATGATCTTTTTGCTTATCCTGGTTAATATATTGCGATTGAAAAGTAGAAGGATTATAATAAAAGAAAATAACATCCTTCACATCTCGTTTAAATCCTGTTAAACGACCGGTGAATTTATTATCAGCAGAAAAATATTGAACGCCACCTTCAAAAGTAAAAGCTGATTCAGGTTCCAGATCTTTATTGCCATATTCTGAAAGTAATTGATAGAGTGATGGCGTACGATAACCGGAAGAAACATTTGCAAATAATTTGAGTTGGTTATTCAGTAAGTAAGAAGGGTTAATATTAAAAACATAATTGCTTCCATACGCTGAATGAATATTCAAACGGTTGCCTAATTCAAGATTAAATCCTGTTTTCGCATTTATATTTAATGCTGCATAAAGACCTACTTGATTGTGATGCAAACTATCAGCAGAATATTTTGTTGAATAAGGTCCATAGAAACCTACAGAAGAATATTCCTGGTCAGTATTTGACGTTCTGAAATCAGCACCTGCAGTAAGTTTAGATGAACCGTTACCAACCGGCGTAGTTATATATGCATCAATAAAATGTTCCATTCCTTTATAGGATCCCCTGGAATATTTATCAAAACCATTCTGACTTTTTACCGAATCATCTATATATAACCTGTCAATATTATTATAGTTATAAAGAACATTCAATTTTGTTTTTCCGAAAGCGATCTCATTACGAACTCCTGCCTGGTAACTTTTTTGAGTATAAGTGTAGTCAAGTTCATCAGTAAAAGATCCCTGATCAATATCACCATCTATTTTATTATAACGGAAATGTGGTTGGATTCGAACATTCTTTCCGGCTTGTATACCAATTCCCGCCTGCAAACTATTTTGTTGAAATGCATCTTTATCAGCATTTGGTGAAGTACTTATTGCTTCATTAATTCCTTTTGTGTCAAAAAGCGAATAAGCAAGATTATAGTCAACGATCCCTTTCTTTCCATTTATACCGGCATTAGCTCTTAAACTATTATTACTTCCATAACTAAGCAACCCATTTCCTGAAAATGATTTTACACCCGCTTTTTTTGTAATAATATTTATCACACCGGCGATCGCATCGCTGCCGTATAATGTAGACTGGCTTCCTTTTAAAATTTCAATGCGTTCAATTTGATCAATAGAAAGATTGCGAATATCAAAATTGCTGCCGATACCACTTGGATCATATACAGGAACACCATCGATCGCTATTAATGTATGGTCAACCCTTGCGCCACGCAGGTATAAACTTTTATCCTTGCCCGCACTGCTATTGGCACCACCGATATAAATACCGGCTTGTTCAGTTAAAATTTGCGACAGATCTTTTCCACCACTCCGTTCCAATTGTTCTCTTGTGATGATCGTAACAACTTTTCCTGTTAATGATGTTTTGTTTGGATACTTGTTTGCTGTGATTATCACTTCATCCAATAAGGATGTGTCTTGTTGTGCCGTTAGCTGACTGCCAATGAATGCAGCAGCCACGATCAAAAATTTCTTTTTCATAAAAAAGTTTTTGAGTGACTGCTTCCGAAAAAAAGATAGAAATATAAAAGCCTTGCGACGATTACATCTCTTGCCTTTCACCCGAAAGCAAAAAATTATTTATGATCTGGCAGGTCTTCTGGCTTACTCCGTTGTCGAAGCCTTCCCGTCTCGCGACAGTGGCATGAAGATTCACAACTTTAATGGAGCTTACAGCTACGGGGATAGCGTCAGATTTTGACTGACTTCCCTTTTAATCGGGTTGATTAATTATAAGCCAAACAATATTGCTACTATTAAGCTTTTGTTGCGTCGCACTCTTGACAAAAAACAATTCTATTCAGCTATTAAAGCTTCTCACTGATTTCACAAATTACCACAAAAAAATCTGTGAACATCCGTGTCATCTGTGAGACATAACTGATCTGCGATACGCAGTATTAATCAAACAAAGAACCAAATCGGAAGCAAATGTAGGAATACAGGTGTTGAATCCAAGAATAATTTTCAACACAGATTTGTAAAAATTTTTATTTAAAACCGAAATGCAATGCAATACCGCCTGCGAAATTAAAAGTAGAAGCAGCGTTATAATATCTTCCTCCAAATGCATTGATATCATTTCCTAAACTATACTTCTCATCTAAAATATTATCAGCGGCAATAAATAATTCCATTAACACTTTTGGATGAAGATGTTTTTTCCAACCCGTCCTTGCTCCTAATAAGCTATAAGAAGAAGCATATACTGTATTGGCATCGTTCAGTGGAATTGGATCTGCATAATAATAATTTACATTCAGATATAAGCCAGGCTTTGTTGCAATATCGAAACCAGCAGCTACCACATTTTTGGGTACACTTGGTAATTTTTTTCCCGAATAATCATTAGTTACCTGTTTGAAATCTTTATAGGAAAAATCATTCCATGTATGACTCATCCAAACCTTACAATTTGAGAAAGATTGGTTGGGGTTACTTATAATTTGCCAGGATAAATAACTTTCGATCCCTATTTGCTTTGTACTTCCTGCATTCTCAAAATAATCTCCTCCAGATGCGTCTCTGCGCTGAACAATTGTATTCTCTAGTCCAAAACGGAATCCATTTACATCAAGATAAATTCTGCCTGAGTTGAATTTTGCACGAACACCGGCTTCATAATTAATTCCGTATTCCGCATTTAGGTTTGTTGCGATGATGCCGCTTGATGGCAGTAACTCTGCCGTTGTTGGTGGCGAAAATCCTCTTGCAACACTTGCATATACAGATATAGGCTTTGCTAATTGTTTCAACACGGCCAGTCTTGGCGCTAGTTCATTATCATATTTTCTTTTTTGTTCAATAACAGGCGAAGCTGAGAGACGAGTGATCGTCAAATTTTGGGAATTGACACTGAGCCCTGCTGTAATAAACCAACTTCTTTGAAGTTCCAGGGTGGCCTGTGCAAAAGCAAGGAATACACGATTATTAATTTCATCATCTGATTGTAAAGTATCAGGGTTGCCGTTTTTATTTGAATAAATTCTTACAGAAGAAATTCCTTGTTGAAATTCTACACCCGTTACAATATTTAGATTCGTTTGCTCATTGTATTTTTTTGTGAATTGAAAAAAAGAACGGCCACCGGTATGTGGTTCATTTGTTCTTCCATAGTTACGGGTAGTTGGATTCAATAAACGGGTGGATGCTCCATAAAATGAGGTCGTATTTTGCCAGTGTTCAGAAAACTTTTGATTAAAGGTGATGCCAACTAAAAATATTTTTTGGTAAATGGCCGCTTTACTTTCAACTGCTCCCGGTACTGGTCCCACCGCAGGTCTTGCTGCTCTTGGATTAGCGGTATATTCTGAAAGTGTCAAAGCGCCGGGGGTTTGGTAAAACAGATCACCCCAAAGAAAATGTGTAGTGATCTTTCCTTTTTCAGAAAGTTTGGCATCCAGGTCCCATGTAAAAACCTTTCGATCAATTTTTGAGTGATCACGATAACTATCAGATGATAATTGCGAATAGTTTAAAGTATTCTGGACAGCATCAGTTCCAAGTCGCAAATTAGTATTCAGGTTATTCAATCCCCATTGCCCGGCGCTGTAATCAAATGAAAGCCCGGGGTGCCAATTAGCCTGGTTTGTTTTTAGTAACAAAACGCCACCTGTGCCTGCACCATATAAACTGCTGCCCGGTCCTTTAATTACTTCGGCCGATTGAATATTATAAAAACTTAATTGATTCAGATAAGTATTGCCACCCGGATCGGTATAAGGAATATCGTTATAATAAGTTTTTACATTTCTTACACCAAATGGAGAACGCAATGAACTGCCACGAATATTCAATCGATAACTTCCCGGTGAACGTTCTTCCATTCTTATTCCCGGATTAGTATTTAATGCAGGAAGAATATTGGTATTATTAAAATGTGATAGTTGCGTTTTATTAATAACAGCGACCGATGCGGGTACTTGCATCAGTTTCCTGTTTTGCTCGTAAGCTTTCACAATTACTTCGTTCAGGGTTTGGGATGAATCCTGCCCAGGTTCCTGAGCAGTTAAAAAAAATATTTGTGATAAAAGCAGAATGGATATAAAAAAATGTTTCATAAAATCAGATGCGTAAAGTTAACCGCATTATTCTTTATCTTCCGCTCATGAAGTCAAATAAATTGAATCTTTTTTCCTTGACGATGATCGTTATCGGGTTGGTAATAGGTTTAGGAATTTTTAGAACCTCATCTGATGCGGCCAAAGCTGCATTAACTCCAAACGTTTTCTTTTTTGCCTGGGTTGCCGGTGGATTAATTGCATTGTGTGGAGCATTGACTTATGCGGAGATCGGTTCCCGCTTACCGGTC
>Ga0193740_1000163_pt1 | contig 19595 bp, 17 predicted proteins | sample L2s1metaG_FD_145072 | JGI IMG/M metagenome (GOLD analysis project Ga0193740, IMG submission 145072) | Soil microbial communities from a riparian zone of the East river system, Colorado, United States - L2s1 | ecosystem: Environmental > Terrestrial > Soil > Riparian zone | place: USA: East River... | reverse complement strand
ATAACTTGTTGGATGCCGCACAAGCCTTCGCAATTTCAATTGCTGCATTTACTGCATCACTTACAGTATTGAAACTCGCCATCACTCCGTCACCCAATTCTTTTATCAATTTTCCGTTGTACTGTTCAATAACTCGCTTATGAATTTGCCTGTTCGTATCGAGCAATTCGAACGCCAATTGCTCATTTCTGCCCATTAATGCCGTATACCCGACAATGTCGGTGAACATGATTGCTGCAAGTTGGCGGAATTGGGACATGAAAATTATTAGGCTAAATTTATCAAATAAAAATCTATCCCTTAAAGTTTCTTAGCGCCTCTAGGAATTGGATGTTTATACAATAATAAAAATTATTAAAAGAGAATTACCTGGAACTATAACGAATGACGCCACTATTTCAATACTTCAAAACATTTAATCCACTTTCAAAAGAAGCAGAAAAAGCAATTGCGGAAATAAGTAATATCGTTACAATTAAAAAGAATAAAGATCTGCAGCCCATCGGTCATACCTGCAAGACAATCTACTTCGTTAAAACTGGAGTCGCCCGTATCTATTACTTCAAAGATGGCATTGATATTACAGAACGGTTCTTTTTTGAAAACAACATTATTGCCAGAGTAGAAAGTTTGTTTACTGGCAAACCAAGCCGCAAAGCAATACAGATTTTGGAAGACGCAGAAATAATTGCCATCAACTCCGTCCAACTTTTCAAGTTGTATGATACTTTTCCTGAAATAGAAAGACTGTTTCGTAAAATATTTGAAGCTGCTTATGTTGAAACAGTCAACCGAATCGAAGGCATTCAGTTCCATTCGGCAGAAGAAAGATATAATGCTTTATTAAATGAAGCTCCCAATGTGCTAATGAGAGTTCCCTTAAAACATGTCGCTTCTTATCTCGGTATCACCCAAGTGAGCCTCAGCCGTATCAGGGGGCATCATTAATTTTTTATCTTATGATAAAAGATTAGTCACTTATTGTGGCCACCTTTGTGAAATAAATTTTGCAAAATGGAAGGCGCAAAAGAAGTGAGCACCGAAACACTCAGAAACTGGTTAGAGACAGGTAAAGAAGTGTCTATTCTTGATGTACGACCCATTGAGGAAAGATCGGAATGGTTCATACCTGGTAGCATCTATTTTAATGCTTACGATAAATTAAAAGCCCATAAGTCGGATGCTTTACATGGCCTACATCTTGACAAAAAAATTCCGGTAGTGACAGTTTGTGCAGCAGGGAAAACGAGTGCAATCGCGGCCGGGCAACTAAATAAACAGGGGTTTGAGGTTTACTCCTTGCAAGGTGGCATGAAAGCATGGAGCATGGCATGGAATACAGCCAAACTTTCTTTTCCTGATTTTCAAATCAGACAATTTCGACGGACGGGCAAAGGATGTCTTTCATATATGATCATATCAAATGATGAAGCAATAGTAGTAGATGCTTCATTGCCAATAGAAATTTATCAGGAGGTTTTAGTAAAAGAAAAACTCAAAATAAGGCATGTAATAGAAACCCATATACATGCTGATCATCTTTCAAGGTCAAAGCAATTAGCAGAGAGTAATAATGCAACATTACATCTGCCTGCACCCAACAAAGTGAACTTTGACTTTGTTCCTGTAACAGATACAACTGTATTTCAAATCGGCAGTATCAATATGAAAGCAATTCCAACACCCGGACATACACCGGAAAGTACGAGCTACCTGATTCATGATAAAGTATTGCTTACAGGCGATACACTGTTTATAAATGGAGTTGGCAGACCGGATTTGAAAGCAAATGATGATGAAGTAATGGAGAGATCAAAGATGCTTTATCAATCATTGCAAAAGCTATTGTTACTTAATGATAACATTATCGTGTTACCAGCCCACACCAGTCAGCCGGTAGAATTTGACCATACTCCGATTCAAGCAACAATTGGCAGCATTAAACAAAATGTTGCCATGTTAGACCTGAATGAGAAGGAATTTGCAAATACTATTCTACGGCGTATTCCAGCAACTCCCCCTAATTACTTATCGATTGTAGAAATGAACATCAAAGGCGATTATAGTGATATAAATCCTGTTGATCTCGAATCTGGGGCAAATAGATGTGCAGTCTCGTAAAACTGAAACAAGCGATCATGAATACTGATAATAATTTATGTCCACCATTTGATTTCTCAGGGTCGGTTCCAAAACATTATGACCAATTCTCCGGTCCCATGTTTTTTGAACCCTACGCCATTGAAGTTTCAAATCGCATTGATTCATCTTCCGTTGATGTTGCTTTGGAACTTGCATCAGGAACAGGCCGGGTAACACGTCATTTGCGAGATGTCCTTCCTTCAACAACAAAACTGATAGCTTCCGATATTAGCCCTGATATGTTAGCTGTTGCCAAAGAAAAATTAAAAACGTTAGATATCAATTGGGAAATTATAGATGCACATCAATTACCGTTTGAGGATGCCAGTATTGATCTCGTGGTTTGTTGTTTTGGCTATATGTTTGTTCCGGATAAGCTAAAAGCATTTGCGGAAGCATATCGTGTGTTACGACCAGGACGAATGTTGCTATTTACCACATGGGATAAATTGGAACTGATTGGCGCCTCATATGTTTATAGAAATATTGCAAAAAAATACTTGAAAGAACCATTGCCTGAATCTTACGATCTTCCTTTTTCAATGCATGATGAATCGACTATAAAGGAGATGTTACAGGAAGTCGGATTTTCAAAAATAACAATTGAGAAAATAAGTAAGTTATCGATCAGCCCGACAGCAAAAGAAGCATCGGAGGGACTAACGCAGGGGGGAGTAATTTATAATGCCATCATGACCCAGAATCCTGAATGGATTGAAGAAATCAAAGCCTCAGTAGAAAAAGAGCTGAGCGAAAAATTTGGAGAAGCTCCAATGGTTGCACCAATGAGTGCAGTCATCAGCCAGGCCTGGAAATAATTAACAAATGGAATCAAAAGATATTAGTTTAGGTCTGAAAGAAAATTGGAAGCAATTTACGCTGCTGGTTATCATCAATGCATTTGTTGGTGGCATGGTGGGTTTGGAAAGAAGTATCTTACCGCGAATCGCCGATGTTGAGTTTCATATTGCAGCTAAGACAGCAATTCTTTCCTTCATCATTGTATTTGGAATTGTAAAAGCAATCACCAATTATTATACGGGTGCATTATCTGACAAATTCGGAAGGAAAAAATTATTGGTAGCAGGCTGGATTATTGCTATTCCCATACCGTTCATTTTGATGTTCGCTCCCTCCTGGAGTTGGATAATAGTCGCCAATGTATTGTTAGGAATTAATCAGGGATTGACATGGTCCAGTACAGTAGTAATGAAGATTGACCTTGTTGGCGAAAAACAAAGAGGATTTGCAATGGGCTTAAATGAATTTGCTGGATACATTGCTGTTGCTGTAATTGCATTTTTGACCGGTTGGATTGCCAGTGAATACGGTATAAGACCTTATCCCTTTTATTTAGGCGTCGGTTTAGTTTTTTTGGGATTACTGGGAAGTATCTTTTTAATAAAGGACACGAAACATCACGTGGCGAAAGAAACGATCAGCAATACCATTCCAAGATTGAAGAATATATTTTGGGAGACTACATGGAAAAACGAAAACTTAGGATCAGTAACACAGGCCGGCTTAATTAATAATCTAAATGATGGAATGGCATGGGGCATTTTTCCAATCTTACTTGCAACAAAAGGGTTCTCTATTGGTGAAATAGGAATTGTTACGGCAATATACCCGGCAGTTTGGGGCGTCGGTCAATTAATTACGGGAAGAATGTCCGATAAATTTTGCAAAAAAGATATGTTATACATAGGAATGCTTTTACAGGCCATTGCGTTGATTGTTTTGGTTTGGGCAAATACTATGTTACATTTTATTATTCTCTCTTCAATATTAGGATGGGGTACCGCAATGGTTTATCCAACATTTCTTGCAACAGTTGCAGAAAACACAAATCCACAGGACAGGGCAAAGAGTATCGGCATCTTTCGTTTGTGGAGAGATTTAGGTTATGCCATTGGGGCAGTACTAACAGGGGTTATTGCGGATGTATTCAGTATAAATGCAGCAATACTCTTTATTGGCTTGCTCACCTTAGTCTCTGCTATCATCATTCAACACAGGATGAAATGCAAAAAGGATGGCTCTGTGAAAATATGGGGTTGGCTGAGGAATAGACATAGAAACTATCGAGCAGATGAGACTGCGCATTGCTCTGGTTCAGGAGAAGTTGAGGTTTCAAAAAACATTTATAACGAATTGAAAGTCAAATTGATATAAGTTCAGGGGAGAGAGATTCGAAACTTTCTCAAAATCGTTTGGAAATCAATATTGTGAAGAAGCTTGAGTTTACTGACTCATGAATTACTCACTATTTCTTTTTCGTCGAGTAACGCAAATCGTACGTCGAAAATACGATTTATTGAAATCAAATGAGCATCTGAGTGCATGCTTTATTGTTATTTTCGACCGTTAATGTAGTGACTGGTCAACCTTCAAGAATTGTAGTAAATATTTTTTCACATGCTCAATATCAAACTTGTTTGCCCTGTATCCGATATACATATCCGGCCGAACCAGATAACATCCGTTTTTATATATTCCAAATTTGTCATAAAGAATTTTTGTTTGCTTTGTGAATGGAATTATTTCGATTGAAAATAAATCTTTGAAATGGTCAGATAAAAAAATTATTTCATCTTGAACTGTTTCTGCAAAACAGAAAAAGCAAAAAGTTTTATGGCGCATTTTTTCCTGAATGTTTCTCTTTTCACCTTTTTCATCAAAGTATTGTATAAAAGGCAAACGATCTCCAGGCTTAGGAGCGTGGCCGGGAAATCGTCCTATCGATGCGTTCTGCGATAACGATTGGTTGCGGTAGCTGATGCCAATTTCTGAAATCATTTTAAAGGCTAATCGTTGGACAAATTTTAGTTTTTGAAAAACCGGAGCAACCAATTTTAATACGAGCGGAATTATATACAACTTAACTATTCTAATAAACCTGCTTTGACTAATAACAACATTAAATACTCTGTCTGTTGAACGTACTAAGTTTCTTGCGATGGTTATTCGTTCTTCAGTATAGGTATCAAGTAAATAGTCTTTTGCTTTCCCTTTAATTACCAGTGCAAGTTTCCATGCAAGATTATATGCATCCTGCAATCCAGTATTCATCCCTTGTGCACCCACCGGGCTATGAATATGAGCCGAATCGCCTGCAAGAAAACAACGCTCTTTTCTGAAAGTGGCGGCATAGCGATGATGGGCACGATAGGCGGAAACCCATTGGGGGTCGTAAAGTTTTACATTTACCCGAGTTCTTTCTGCATAGTCTTTTTTAATGTCCTCAAATGTAATCTCTTCCTTTCCTTCAAGCTCTTTTGGTAGATCTCCTAATATTCTCCATCGACCATTCGTGAGAGGGAAAAAACCTCCAAATGCTTTGGCAGAAAATGCCAAATACATTTCATCTTCAGGTATGTCAATTTCCGCCTTGCAATCGAGAACGAAAAGAGATTGCTCATAAGTCCTTCCGCCAAAAGGAATTTTTAGTAGTTCCCGAACTATACTGTGTGCTCCGTCAGCACCAATCAGGTATTTAGTGGTAATAGCTTCTTCGCTTCCATCTGGCAATTTCAAGATAGCAAAAACGCAGTCCTTATTTTGAGAAAGCTCTTTTAGCTCAGTTCGTCTATCAACGTGATGGGTACGGTTATTGAGAAATTCCACTAAAATACTCTCTGTATGCGATTGTTCGAGCATAAGGAGATGAGGAAATTTTGTAAGCCCTTCTCCCATATTATTCACCGTTACACGTAACACTTTTCTCCCATTGAAGAATGCGCCTATTGCTTTCGCTATTTTTCCCTGCTGAATCGCTTTATCAGCTATCTCCATTTGATCAAGAATCTCGACACTTCTTGCCTGGATAACGAGTGCCCGGGATTGTGTCGTGTGATCCTCGGTTCTGTCGATAATGCGAAAGGGAATGTTATGAATGGCTAACTGACAAGCCGCCATCAAACCTGTTGGTCCAGCACCTACAATTAAAACATCAGTGTTTGAAATGACATTCATTGTGGACCCAAATTTATTTGTAAATTTATCAGTTAAATCAAAAAGATGAAACCACTTAAATTACTGCCAATTTTAATGATAATGGGAATCACAGTTAATGCCCAAGAAAAGGATTGTACAGATGCTTGCTGTAAAAAGGAAACAACATTTAAATGCAACCTAACTACCCCTGAGTTTAGAGAAAGAAAAGCTACTGTTATAGCTGATCTAAAAAGTATAATGAAAAGGAAAAAAGAATTGAAAAACGGCTATGCCTATAAATTCTCTGGTTCTGATGATGTTGTTGCTAAACTTAATGAGTTTATAAAAACAGAAAAAGAATGTTGTGATTTTTTCTCATTTAACCTCACTATATCAAGCGACAAATCCACTGCATGGTTGGAAATAACTGGAGAAAAAGGGGTTAAGGAATTTATCAAGACTGAAATAGAAATGTAAAAACATAAAGCCCTGAAATATGAAGATTTAAGAAGCCCGTTTAATACGGGCTTCTTAATTTACGTTTCCGTCAAATATTTCAAACTGAGACACTACGAAATTTCTGGTTATAAATGGGACACAAGACTCTAAATATAGCGACCCTTACACAAAATCCATTTCTTAGATTTGGCTATATATTATATCCTATTTTTTCTATATAAATTCATTTTCATTCATGATAAATTTTTGCAATGGCTCTTACAGGAAAGGTTCCCATAGCTTTTAATTTAGGTGGAAGTGCAGTAAAACTAAACCCATCGAAAGGTAACTCAGCCAAATTGGTAAGGTGTTCTACAATAAATATTTCATGCGCTAATAATGTTGAATGTACAGGGCGACTCTTTTTTGCTGTGTTATCGATGTTGTGTGAATCAATTCCTACAAGTTTTACTCCCTGGTCTTTTAGAAATATTGCAGCATCTTCTGTTAAATAAGGGTGATTTTCAAAATAAGCATCAGCTCTCCAATGTTCGCTCCATCCAGTATGTACCAGAATGGCCTTATGCCTTAAATTTATTTTGGTAAAATATGAAGCATCAATTGCTTTTTGTTGGTGATATGGGATACTTATCTTGATTCCTTCAATGTCTGTGAACAAATGCGCTGGCAGAGCCGCAAAATCTTTCCCATCTTTATAGCGGTGAAATGGACAATCAATATACGTTCCTGTATTGGCTACCATTTCAATTTTCCCGATCTGGAATTCTGTTCCTTCTTCATAGACTTTCCTGGATTCTTCTCTGCTTAGATAATCACAAATAACTGGTGCTGGAAGTCCCTTATAAGTTATAAGACCGTTTTCTATTGTGTGACTAAGATCAATGATTTTCATGAAGCAAATTTGAAACATTCCTATAACTTAACTATTCCAACCTTAACCGTTTTTTCTTTATCGTCTGTCCATGCAAAAAGTAGTTTGTTGTCTGAGTGTGTCATTTGCGGAAAGCCACTTGATCTTGCCTCAGAAGAAGAGGCGATCAAGATCGGTGAATCTTTTTTTCCGTCAGAATGAACTTTGACAGCTTTAATTGATGAGCCTTCCATCCAGCTAACCGCAGCAGTCGCAGAATCCAGCATGACAATATCTACTCTTCCAATTGGATTGCCTTCATCAATGCGTATCGGTTTCTTAAATGTAGCCCCTCCATCATTTGAAAAAATTATATTGACATGTCCTTTTTTATCCGTCATAGAAAACCATGCAATGGCAAGATTATTTTTTATTGCATCAGCACGGGGTCCATTCACAGGGCAGGCTTTAATCTGCCAATTGTCAGCATGAATTATTTTTGGCATACTCCATTTTCCATTCGCATAACGAACAATAGACATATCCCTCACTTCATTATCTGATCGATCACGATATACAACAACGGGACCATCAGTTGTAATAGCGGCACTTGTCTGGCAACAATCACAAACTCTTCCATCAAGTTCCCACTCATTTACTTTATTCCCTTTTTTATCTATCAATGCTGCCCTCAATGTCATTTCGCCATGATGTCCATGACCACCATAATCTTCTTCGTTTGCCGTTTTTCGTCCATCTAACCAGACAACAAAAAATAAGTCGTTGTAAGGAATGATCGATACGAAACCATGTTCTGCTTTTTTACCATCATCATGTAATACCCTTGAATTTTTCCATGATTTACCTGAATCCGATGATGAAGTGAATTTCACATCGTAAGTAAATTTTGCTGTATCGCTTTTTTCAAGATAATGAGCAAGGAAATTTGCATCTCCATCTGTTGCAATCACCGGATAATCTGCCCAGTTTACAAACCAATTTTTACCCGAAGAAATTGTTACAGGTGTTGACCATTTTTCATTAGACAGCACAGAATATTTTAATGAACTTTCTTTGCCTCTTTTCTCGATCCACGACAAATAAACTATTCCATTCTTATCGGTAAACATATAAGGCTCCGCACAAGAATCCGAAGCTGGTGAGCTAATCATCCGTATATCAGGTGAAGCAACCAATTTTTCATTCTTGTTATCAGTGCAGGACGCAATCATTCCTGTAAAAAGTAAAACTGTCAAAAGTATTTTCATTCTTGCCTGGCAATTTTAGTGATCAAATCAATATTGGTTTTATCATCCCATTTCCTGTAACCCATTTCTGAGAATGCACGAATTCCTTGTTTATTAAAGATAAAAGTTGTTGGCAAAGCCAAAACATTTAATTCTGCAAGACTTTCAGCTCTGACGAACTGAAAAGGATAACCATGACTTCGCTTAAACTCTTCGATCTGCACAGGTGTTTCCTCGGAAGCAAATAAAAAAACAATGTTTTCGTCTTTAAGTGTACCCATCGCCTTTTGAATGGAGGGCATTTCTTCCAAACAAGGTTTGCACCAGCTTGCCCAAAAATTAATGAATACAGTTTTGTCTTTGTATTGCTTCATGGAAACAGGCTGATCAGTTAGGCTTATCAATTTAACTTCGTCAATTGTAATCTGAACAGATTCAGTGGGATCTGGTTTATGCTTTGTTACATCCTTGCAGGCTATAATTCCTAATAAAAAGAATAAACCAAGTTTTGGAAATATATTCATTCTACAATATTCTTTTTAGAATTGATTTGTCGTTTTAGTAATTGCGCATTTATTGCCACAATGATAGTGCTTAAGCTCATAAAAACAGCGCCGATTGCAGGGTCTAATACAAATCCTGTAGAATATAAGACACCAGCAGCCAGCGGAATTGCGATTGCATTATAACCTGTGGCCCAGATAAGATTCTGTACCATTTTTTTATAAGTTGCTTTTCCGAACAGAATTAAATTCAAAATATCTTTTGGATTACTATTTACTAAAATAATATCAGCAGTTTCGGCAGCAACATCAGTACCTGAACCAACGGCAATGCCAACATCAGCTTGTGCTAATGCGGGAGCATCATTCACTCCATCTCCGGTCATAGCTACAAATTCATTTTTATCTTGAAGTTCTTTTACAATTTCCACTTTCTGATGCGGCAACACTTCTGAATAATATCCGTCCAGACCTAACTCATCAGCAACAGCCTTAGCCACTTTTTCGTTATCGCCTGTGGCCATCATCACTTTGATTCCATTCTTCTTAAATGACTGAATAGCGGGCTTTGATTCGGGGCGGATTTCGTCTGCCAACGCAACATAACCTTCAAGCTGGTTATCAAGCAATACAAAAACAATAGTTTCTGCTTCACTGGAAGTACTATTTGGCGGAATTGTGATATGTTTCTCTTTCAGGTATCCCGGGCTAACCACCTTTATATTTTTACCATTCACATTTGCTTCGACCCCCTTGCCAGTTATGGCATTAAAATTTTCTATTCTGAAAATTTCCAGCTTCTCTTCTTTTGCTTTTTGTATTATGCCGACAGCAATAGGATGTTCAGATGATTGTTCTAATGAAGCAGCATATTGAAGCAAATCTTTCTTATTAATATTACCAATCGTTTCAATTCTTGTTACACCAAATTCACCTTTTGTCAATGTTCCTGTTTTGTCAAAAACTATAGTGGTAATTTTTCTTGAATTTTCAAAAGCAGTCCGGTTACGGATCAATAAACCATTTTGTGCAGAAACAGCCGTTGAAATTGCAACCACTAAAGGAATTGCCAGGCCCAATGCATGAGGACAGGAAATCACCATCACGGTTACCATCCTTTCGACAGCATAATTAGTTTCACTTCCTAACAATAACCAGACTACCAAGGTTGCTATACCTACAAAAAGAGCAATATAGGTAAGCCATTTTGCTGCTCGATCTGCAAGATGCTGTGTTTTTGATTTTGTTCTTTGCGCTTCCTCAACTAATTTGATCACTTTGTTCAGGTAGCTGTCCTTGCCTGTATGTAATACTTTTACTTTTAGTGAGCCATTCCCATTGATTGAGCCGCCAATTACCTTATCATTTTTCTCTTTCTTTACTGGTTTACTCTCACCCGTCAGCATACTTTCATTTAAATAACTTTCACCTTCTGTAACTATTCCATCAGCTGGAACTTTTTCACCCGGTTTGATAAGTACTATATCATTGTTCTGTAACTCGTCCAATTTAACATCCATCACACGATCACCATGCACTTTATGTGCCTCAGCCGGCATCATGCTTACAAGCAATTGCAATGCTTTGGAAGCGCCGAGCACTGATTTCATTTCCAGCCAGTGACCCAGGAGCATGATATCAATCAGTGTTGCTAATTCCCAAAAAAAATCCATTCCCGGAAAACCAAATATTATTGCTACACTGAAAACATAAGCGACTGTAATCGCTAAAGCAATCAAGGTCATCATGCCCGGAGATTTGGCTTTTAATTCCTCAACTATTCCTTTTAAAAAAGGCCAGCCTCCATAAAAGAAAATTAAAGATGAAAGAGCAAGCAGAATATATTTATCTCCGGCAAATTTTAATTCAAAACCCAGCCAATGCTGTATCATTTCAGATAACAGTAAAACTGGTACAGTAAGAATTAATGAAACCCAGAAACGTTTTTTGAAATCAACAATCATCATAGAGTGATGATCATGATCCGCATGTCCCATTGGGGGGTTACCATCCATGTGCTTTGCATGATGTACATGTTCGTCCTTCTTTGGCTGTGATTTTTTTGCGGTTTCATTTTCGTGTTTATGATGCATGTGTGAATGTTCCATACTCATTATTTGTGATACAAATCTAACTCGACCTTTCGCTTGAATGTTATATGATTTTGGCAAACTATTACAATATTTTTATCATACCTGATGTTATATCATTTTAATTGTCAGCTTAAATATTTTTCAAAATAAAATCTACACGTTCCTCAGGCAGAAGCACGGGAACATATACAACTGAAAATGGCAGGGATTCGTAAACTTCAATAAGCAACGAATGGATTTTTTTCTGTGCTACCTCGTCTTCACTGCGTGCATAGTCATTAACTAAAGGAAGAAAGTCAAGAATAAATATTCTTTTATAAGCCACCTCTTTAAGCGCATCCTTTAGTCTTTTATCTACCGGAAGATTAAGGAATCGATAATAAGCCAGCGTATCCGGAAGTGCCCTGTCAAGAAACACCATGTCATCAGGTGAAAGAGATGCCTCCTCCTCAATTTGCATATCCAAAACTCCTGTTTGAAATTCTATTTGATTTTTTCGTATTTCCTCTACTGTCCTTCCTGTTATTCTTTGTGTATCGATATAATGTCGTGCATGTTCAATTGTTGTCTTATACCCTCTATCCCGAAGCAGGTTAACTGTTGTTGTCTTTCCTGAACCAGGTCCGCCTGTGATGACGTACCAATTTGTTTGCTTCCTACTATTACTATATGAGTTACCTGGTTCCATTTGATCTTCCAATTATCTATTAAATTAAATCTTCCTTTTGCTATCAAATAGCATGTTCTTTAAACACCAATTACAATACCAGTCCGCAAACAGGAAAGAAATGATTCTGGCAAACCACCCATTCGGTTTTTCGTAGGTAATCGACAATTCAGCTTTTGTTGAATTTTCTTTCGTGGTCACCAGTAAATGCATACGGTACCAGGAATAAATAATCATCTTGGATGGACCGATTGTTTCCCAGGTTTTTTCAATACCTTCAATCCATTTGGTTACTTCAACAGTAAAATCCATTTCCATTCCCATCATTGTTCCCGTCCATCGGTATTTTGAACCTAATCCTGTATGACTCGCTGTTAAATATTCCAAATTCAATTTGCTCCCCATCATCATGGTGGATGATTTGGTCATGTGCATGCCGGTAACACCAAGGTCATCGAGATACTTAAAGACTCTTTGCGGTGAAGCATTATAGGTTTCAGTTCTTGTAATTGTTTTCATAAAAAATTTTTACATCGTACTCATATCATGTCCCGACATCGGGTTAGCTCCTTTTTTAAAAATATATTCACTTTGTAATAAATAGGCTCCGGAAACCACTACCACATCACCGGCACTCAATCCTGATTTTATTTCGATCCTGTCTTCGCTTTCCAAACCAACTTCAACCATCTTATTTTTATATGAATGAAGCCCTGTCTTAACCCAAACTGTTGCACCTTTTCCATCCCTTATCACTGCATTAATTGGAAGGGTTAAAGATTTTCTTTGTGGGTTTTTTAATATTACATAAGCAGGCATACCCGGTTTCAGTCGATTGCCATTGTTTGGAATACTTACTCGAATCAGATTGATCCTTGTATCAGGGTTGATTTCAGGATTTACAAATTCGATTCTTCCTTTTATTTCCTTTCCATCAAAATCCGGAAGCTGCACGGTGGCTACACTTTTTTTGTCAATCTCAGCCAATTGGGAAGTATACACCTGCGCCTCAGCCCAAAGCGTTGATAAATCTATCAGCTTAATAATAGTTCCACCTTCCATTACATAATCACCTTCGCTTATGTCCAGCTGAGTAATATATCCTGCGGTAGTGCTATAAAATGTTGTAATAGCTGTTGCCTTTTTATTATTTGCCAGCTGCTGTATCTGCGTTTCGCTCATACCCCATAGCAACAACTTATTTTTGGCACTTTGCAACAATTGGTTAAAGTCTATCGCTGTTTCGTTTGCAAATGCACTCTTTTGTTCCAGTGCCAACAGATATTCCTGTTTGGCATTGTTCAGTTCTTCGCTATACAAATCATACAAGGCTGCATCCTTCCTTACATGATCGCCAATATTTTTAAAATATAGCTTTTCTATCCGACCCATAACTCTTGAACTGACCGCATTTGCTTTCACCTGGTCAAAGTTTAAAGTAGCGGTTAGTACTATTTGGTCGCCGATAGTTCCGTTACGAATGGTGTCGGTTTTAATATTTCCAAGCTGAACCTGTTGTTCACTTAACTGAATTTCATCTTTATTTTCTCCGTTACTTTTCTTCACTTGTGTAAGCTCCATATGGCAAATAGGACATTTACCAGGTTTGTATTCCACCACTTGCGGATCCATAGAACAAGTGTAATAAGTATCAGACTTTGTGCTTACTTCTTTTTTGCTTTTGCAAGATGCAAAGAACAAAAAAGCAATTGCTATAATTATATTATATCGCATGATCAGTTTTTTATTTTAATAAAGCTTTCACTGTCCATTAGATACTGTGCGTTGATTGCAACAGAATCTGTTTCATTCAATCCATTCAATACCTGGATATGATTTTCATGCATAATGCCTGTATTGATTTTATGCGCTTTGAATCCACCGTCGCTCTTTGCAAACACTACTTTGTCTATACCCAACGAAAGAACCGCTTCTTTTGGCAACCAATATGCATCACGGGTATTTCCATAAATGGTTGCTCTCACTTGACTGCCGATAGGAATTTTTAAAATGCTGTTGTTGAAATAGGCCCTTGCAGTGAGTGTCTTACTTTCCTTCCTATAAAAAGGCTCGATAAAATCTATCGTCGCCCTGAAATCTTTTGTGGGCGCGGTTTCAGGAACTACACGAACAGCATTGCCAACTTTTATTAACGACTGGTTTTCTCCATAAATATTAAGAATGATCCACAGCCGGTCAGGGTTGTAGACAGTAAAAATGGATTGCCCTTTTTGCAAATACATACCTTCTTTAAGTGAGAGCTCTTCGGTGATAAGCGAGATATCTTTCATTAGGGTAGATTCTTTATTCATAGTGCTTTTATCTGGAGATTCATGAATATGCCCGCTGTAATTACTATAGACAGCAATAGCAAGTGATGGCTGACCCGATTGTATAACGTTTTGCAATTGCTGGTTACTCATTCCCAGCAATAACAATTTTTCTTTTGATGCTTGAATCATTGTATTGTTGGCTGTATCATTCTTTAAAAGAAATAAAAGATTTTGCTGAGCAGTAAGGAGCTCGGGACTGTAAATGTCGAGAATGTGTTGTCCTTTACTGATTCGCTGGTAGCGGTATTTTACATACAGCTTTTCAATGCGACCAGAAACTCTTGCCGATATGCTACCCACCTGTCTGGTATCGTAACCAATATTACCCAATGCTTCAATTTCTATTTGCTCTTCTCTTTTCTGAATGTTAGTAACCGGGATGGTTGAAACAACGAACTCATTGGTTGGCTTTAACAATGATTCTAAATCAACTTCGGTTATCATTTTACTATCTATTTCTTTTTTTGCCAAATCCATTCCGCAGATAGGGCAGGTGCCGGGTTTATCTCGGATGATTTCAGGGTGCATAGGGCATGTGTAGATATCTGCTACCATTTCAGTTGTATGTTGTGCATGAATATCTTTTTCTTTATTGTCCTTGCAGCCAATTGCGGCAATAAATAGAATCAACATTGATATAAATATTAATCTTTTCATTTCTTTTCTATTAATCTGTCTATTGCTACCTGCATTTTGAGAGCCTGGTTCAGCAATTCGATATATTCCAATTGTGTCATGTTAAGCGTTTCCCAGGCATCGAAAAGCATAAACAATTCTTCGGTATTTTGCTCATAACCGAGCTGCATTGTTTTGTAATTGTTTCTTAATGCTGGTATGATATTGTCGGCGTATAATTTTAATTGTTTTTTCTTCAATTCTAATTCATTTCTCATCCCATAAGCCATTCCACTATATTCGTTTGCCATCATCTCTTTTTGCGATTGCAGTGCAGTTGCTTTCCATTTCAGACTTTCTATATTAGCCTTGTTCATTCTTGTTGAACTTGCGATTGGAACTTTTAGCATCCCCATTAGTGAATATTGCATTGGAAGTCCACCGAACCCAAACATGTGCTCATAACGGATACCGAATTGCGGCTTAAGGCTTTTTCTTTCTGTTTCCTGCTTCAGCCATGTAAGATTGATTTCTTTATCTACCGCTTTTAAATCACTACGGCTGCCGTAAAATAGAGTACTGTCAAATACCGTATTTGAGAAATCACTTAACTGGAACGCTGTATCAATATCAAATTCCATCATTGGATTTCGGTTCATGAGTGAATTAATCCGGATACGTTTCTCCCTGACATCATTTTCAAACATTAACCGCATATTTTGCAAATTGCCTAATGCAGCTTTTGCTTTGTAATAAGCGCTGATTTTCTCCAAACCATTCTTGTATCTTATCTCTGCATTCTTAATCATAAAGTCGAGCAGTTTTTCATTCTGTTCAAGAATGGTCAGTTTCTTTTTTATGATCAGCCATTCATAATAATATTGTTTGGCATCGTTAGCTAATTCGTTTAATGACGCATTCTTTTTTTCTTTTTCTACTGATGACATAGCCTCCATGTATGCAGCTTCCGCATTTTTCTTACCCCTACCAGGGAACATTTGCTGCCCGCCAATCATGTACTGTCCCATGCCCGGCTCTCCAGCAGGACCTTTCTTCCACATGTTTGGATTATAAGGCGTCATCCAGAGACCTGTGCTAAACTCTGGCGGCATCCAGTTTTTTGCACCCTTCGCTGCTTCATCCATCGAGCGGATCTCGCTCTCATACATTTTTACAACCGGGTGTGAAACTGCGATACTATCAATGATAGCATCCAGTTTCATTGTTTGAGACTTACTGCTAAAAGCAACGGTAAGTGCAAACAGCATCGGAAAAAATTTATTCTTTTGCATCGATTAATTCAATTTTGCCTTTACGTTTTAGTTCTCGTTCCTTTATTATTTCAAATATCACCGGAGTGATAAGTAAAACATAAATCGTAGATGTGATGGTTCCTCCAATCAATGGAATGGTGATAGGCCGCATAATATCGCTTCCAACTCCGGTTGCCCATAATATCGGGATCAAACCAAACAAACCAACAGATACGGTCATCAATTTTGGGCGAAGCCGTTTTGCTGCTCCGTGTATAACAAATTCCCGGATGATTGCAGGAGTCAATGTCGTTTTTGTATTCCCATACTTAGCCACCATATTCTGCATGGCTTCATTTAGATAGATCGTCATAAGCATTGCTGTTTCGATAGCCATACCAAACAAAGCAATGAACCCAACTGCAACAGCCACCGATAAATTCACTCCGTAGAAATAAACCATAAACACCCCGCCTATCAATGCAAATGGTACGGTAATCATTGTAATAAGTGATTCCTTGAATGAATGATAGGTGAAATACAAAACCAAAAAAATAATAATCAACACTATTGGCATTATCAATTTTAATGTCTGATTAGCTCGTATCTGGTTTTCCCATTGTCCACTCCATTCAAGAAAATATCCTTTAGGCAATTTGGTAATCATCTGGTTTAGCTTCTGCTGCGCTTCTTTAACAGTACTACCCAAATCTCTTTCTCTCACATTAAACAATACTGTACCACGTAACATTGCGTTTTCAGAATTTATCATCGGCGGGCCGTCATTTAGTTTAATATTGGCAACCGCTTCCAATGGAATTGGACCAAAACTCATCGTCTGTACCTGCAGTCTTTTTAATGCTTCAAGATTATTTCTGAAATCCTGGCCATACCGTGCATTCACCGAAAAGCGTTGACGTCCTTCAATGGTGGTGGTCAGTTTCATTCCACCCAATGCGCTTTCAATAACGGTGTTTACATCATCGACACTTAATCCATATCTCCCGATCTCATCCCGCTTAATCAAAATATCAATATATTTTCCGCCGGTGATTGGTTCAACATACAAATCTTTGATCCCATCAATTCCTTCTAACTGTTCTTTAAGAGTTTGAGCAAAAGCATAGATAGTATCCAAATTTTGTCCATACACTTTCAAACCCACATCAGTGCGGACACCTGTAGACAGCATGTTGATGCGATTAATAATTGGCTGCGTCCATCCATTAGTAACGCCAGGTATCTGTAGTTTTGAATTCAGTTCATTAATAATATCGTCCTTGTTCATTCCTTTGCGCCATTCTTTTTTTGGCTTTAATAAAATAATGGTCTCAATCATGCTGATGGGTGAATTGTCGGTTGCTGTATTTGCTCTGCCAGCTTTACCAAGTACATGAACAACCTCTGGAACAGAACGAATCAATCTATCCTGCACCTGTAATAATCTTTTTGCCTCAGAATTAGAAACATCAGGCAGAGTAACCGGCATGAATAATAATGACCCCTCATCTAATGGGGGCATAAACTCAGAACCGAGACGTGTCATCATAATGACACCGACAGCTAATGCAATAATGTTGATACCGATAATTGTTTTTCGCCATTTCAAACACAATTTCAAAATAGGTGTATATATTCTTTCCAGTGTTCTTGTAATTGGATTTGCACTTTCAGGCTTCAACTTTCTTCCTTTCAGAAAAAAAGAAATCAAAACAGGTGTCAAAGTGATTGCCAGGAATGCATCAATCAGAAGAATAAATGTTTTTGTCCATGCGAGAGGACTAAAAAGTTTTCCTTCCATACCTGTTAAAAGGAATACCGGGAGAAAAGAAGCAATAACGATGATGGTTGAATAAAACACACCAGGCCCTACCTGTTTGGAAGATTTTTCAATAATCTCCATTCGTTCTTCTTCCGTTAAAGGATCCTTATTTCGTTTAAGCCAATTTGCCATAGTTATACTTTATCAGGTGTGTTTGTTTTGATTATTTGTGCTTCACTGATATGCCGGTAAGCATTTTCCACCATAACAATACCATCATCCACCACTACACCGATTGCCAGTGCAATACCAGTTAATGACATAATGTTAGATGAGATGCCAAACATTTCCAGGAAAATAAAACCCGCAGCAACGGAAATAGGTAATTGGATAAGAATAATTGCAGCGCTTCGCCAGTGAAAAAGAAAAATGAGAACGACAAGAGATACAGCAATCATTTCTTCAATCAATGTTCCTTTTACTGATTCAATGGCTTCCTGAATTAATGTACTCCTGTCATACGAAGTTTTAAAGGTCACCCCCTCCGGCAATCCTTTTTCCACTTCTTTCATTTTCTTTTTTACGGATTCAATTACTTTGTCGGCATTTTCATTGTATCGCATTACAACAATTCCGCCCACCACTTCTCCTTTTCCATCCATATCAAAAATGCCAAGACGTAAGTCACCCCCCATTTGAACACTACCAATATCTTTTACACGTACTGGTATTCCACTATAGTTCCCCAAAGCAATATTCTCCACATCATCTTTGTTTTTGATATAACCCAAACCGCGAATGATATAAGCCATATCCGCCATTTCAAACTTTCTTCCGCCAACATCATTGTTATTTGCTTTTACTTTATTCATGACGTCCATCAGAGAAATATTATAGAACTGTAACTTCACCGGGTCAACTACTAATTGATATTGTTTTTCAAATCCTCCAAACGATGCCACTTCAGCGACACCAGGCACTGTTTGTAATGCAAACTTTATATACCAATCCTGTAAGGCCCTTTGTTCACCCAAATCCATTTTGGGTGCACTCAAATGATACCAGAAAATATGGCCTACACCTGTGCCATCAGGTCCCAACGTGGGAGTTATTTCTTGCGGCAATAAGCGTTGGGCATAATTCAATCTTTCCAATACTCTTGTTCTTGCCCAATAGATGTCTACATTGTCTTCAAAAATCACATATACAAAACTCATCCCGAACATTGAAGTGCCTCGAATGTTTTTGATTTTCGGAATACCCTGCAGGTTACTTACCAATGGATATGTTACCTGGTCTTCTATCACCTGAGGACTGCGACCCATCCATTCTGTAAAAACAATAACCTGGTTTTCTGACAAGTCTGGAATTGCATCAATTGGATTTTGCCGAATGGAATAAAGGCCCCACGCAAACAGGCCACCTGCAAAAAGCAGGACGATAAGTCTGTTGCGGAGGGCCAGTTGAATTAATATACGAACCATGTTTTTAGCTTTATGTAACTATCAATTGTGTTACAAGAAAAATTAATTTTTATGGCTTGAATTATCAGTCTTCTTCTCCTTTAAAACCATTCCGCATTTTGGGCATTTACCTTCTTTATCAAGCGATACTTCCGGATGCATGGGGCATGTATATAACTTCACTACTTCTGCTTTCATCTGCTCTTTTGGGGAAAGATTAAGTTTTCTTCCGCATTGTGGACATTTACCGGGGTCATGCTTGGCAACATCCA
>Ga0193740_1000162_pt1 | contig 19609 bp, 13 predicted proteins | sample L2s1metaG_FD_145072 | JGI IMG/M metagenome (GOLD analysis project Ga0193740, IMG submission 145072) | Soil microbial communities from a riparian zone of the East river system, Colorado, United States - L2s1 | ecosystem: Environmental > Terrestrial > Soil > Riparian zone | place: USA: East River... | reverse complement strand
TATTTATTTTGGCGAGTTTCTTCGAATATTCGATCACCATTATGCCCGTTATGTTTCACGATTGCTTCGTCAAAATGATACGTCTGATCCCAATGCTGGTTATTTAAAAGAAACAGACGATTGGACAGACTCGCATTTCAACCCCGAGAGCTACAAGGCAAAGAGGAGAAAATATTTTGTTACAGGTTGATGGGCCGGATTGACTAATAATGAAACACCTGGTTCCCCGAACAAAGGTTTTGCCTGATCTTTGACGTCTTTACAACGTATTCTTTTGATTATGGCTGAACCCTGGTACCAGGTCGATGATATCCACAAAATTGATTCCCCTGCACTATTGATTTATAAAGAACGGGTGCAACACAATCTCGCACTGGCAGTAACGATTCTGGGTGATGTCTCCCGGTTAAGGCCTCATGTAAAAACGCATAAAAGCCCACAGGCTACGAAGCTGATGTTGGAGGCGGGTATTAGGAAATTTAAATGTGCCACGATTGCGGAAGCCGAGATGCTGGCACAATGTGGGGCTCCAGATGTATTACTGGCATATCAACCCACAGGCCCCAAGATTCGGCGACTGCTAAAGTTGATACAGCAATACCCGGCTACCCGTTTTTCCTGCCTGCTGGATTCGGTTGATGCAGTGAGACCTATTGCGAGTGAAGCAGTAAGCAATCACTTAGAAGTAAATGTGTTCATTGATGTGAACATAGGTATGAACCGCACCGGTGTGTTGTCACAGGATGTTGTTTCACTGTATCTGGGTTGCCTTGAATTAAAGGCTATTAGTGTCATTGGACTCCATGGTTACGACGGGCATATCATCGACACCGACTTAGGGACAAGAAAGCAAAGGGCTGATGAAGCCTACGATACATTGATAAGTGTGCGGAGAATACTGCAATCTATCGGTCTTGAACAGCCGATTATGGTAATAAGTGGTTCGCCCACGTTTGCCATACACGCACAAAGGAAGGATGTGGAATGCAGTCCTGGTACGTTTGTGTATTGGGACAGGAGTTACCAGGAATCGTTTCCTGACCTGGGATTTTTGCCTGCAGCGCTGTTGGTGTGCCGTGTTGTATCGATTGTAAACGCAACAACGATTTGCCTTGACCTGGGGCATAAATCCGTTGCACCGGAGAATCCATTGAATCGGCGTGTGTATTTTTTAATTGCAGAAGAACTAAAACCTGTTAGCCAGAGTGAAGAACACCTTGTAGTGGAAACAGGTACTCCTAACCGTTACAAGGTTGGCGATGTGTTGTATGGAATGCCTTACCATGTTTGTCCTACCTGCGCATTGTATGATACGGCTTATGTTATTGAGAATGGAAGAGTGAAGGAAGAATGGCAAATGGTGGCGAGGGATCGGAAGCTTTTGATTTGACGAACCTGTTAACTCATGGTTCAACAGGCTCAGGGTGACATTCCACTTCAGTAGTGTGCTGTCCCCCAATGGAGTGTCTTCCTACTTCAGTGTGAGGTTTTGCAAAGACATGAGTAAAAATAAAAAAATACTAACGGTATCAAATCACTCCAGTTCCATATTCCTACTTTTCCCTAAATTGATGATTCATTTACTAATCACTGCACATGAAAAGAAAAGACTTTTTGCAAATGACCTCATTGGGCATGGGCGCCATGATGGCACCTAACTGGATGTTCAGCCAGCCCATTGATCCTTCTGAATTTTTCAACAATGGAATGGATACGCGCCAAAAGAAAGCACTGGCTGATGCTGCATTGAACGAAGCAAAAAGCAAAGGCGCAACCTATGCCGATGTTAGGATCGGCCGCAACCTTTCACAATCCATCGCCACAAGGGAGACTCGCGTACAATCTATTTCCAATAACCAATCTTTTGGTACGGGCATCCGGGTGATCGTCAATGGAACATGGGGATTTGCAGCCACCAATGAAGTAACAAAAGAAGGGGTTGCAAAATGCGCAAGGCAGGCTGTGGCTATCGCAAAAGCCAATTCTAAATTGCAAAAAGAACCGGTGCAACTCGCCCCGCAAAAAGGATTGGGCGAAAAGAGCTGGAGAACACCGATTGAAACAAATGCTTTTACCATTCCTGAAAAAGACAAGATCGACCTGTTGCTGAAAGTAAACAGCGAAGCACTGAAAGCTGGTGCCACCTATATCAATTCTTTCCTTGGATTTGTAAACGAACAAAAATATTTTGCGTCCACGGACGGTTCGTATATCGACCAGGACATTCATCGCCTTGCGCCCGATTTTACGGTTACCGTAGTAGATAAAGCAACCGGTAAATTCAAAACAAGAAATGCATTTTGTGCTCCGATGGGAATGGGTTATGAATATTTATACCCGAAAGCGTCTGAGAAAATTGCAGGGCCAAACGGGCTGGTTTTTTACCGTTATGCTTACGACATGGTGGAGGATGCGATTACTGCTGCACAACAGGCAAAAGAAAAACATACCGCAAAATCGGTTGCTCCTGGTGAATATGACCTTGTATTGGATCCCAACCATCTTGGTTTAACTATACACGAATCGGTTGGCCACTCCACTGAACTTGACCGTGTATTAGGTTATGAAGCCAATTATGCAGGTACCTCATTCGCTACGCTCGATAAATGGAAGTCCGGTAAGTTCAACTTCGGATCGAAGGTGGTGAACATTGTTGCCGACAGGACGCAGCGTTATTTCCTTAATACTGTAGGCTTTGATGACGAAGGTGTTCCTGCAAAGCAATGGGACATCATTAAGAACGGGATATTAGTAAACTACCAGGCGACGCGTGACCAGGTTCACATGCTGGGACAAAAAGAAGGTCATGGTTGTAGCACAGCTGAAGACTGGAGCAAGGTGCAATTCCAGAGGATGCCAAATGTATCTCTTCGTCACGGGGCAAATCCTTTAAGTGTTGATGATATGATCAAAGGAGTGGAAAAAGGAATTTACATACTGGGCCGAGGCTCTTATTCCATCGATCAGCAGCGTTACAATTTCCAATTTGGCGGACAGCTTTTTTATGAAATTGAAAACGGGAAGATCACCGGTATGATTGAAGATGTAGCCTACCAAAGTAATACGCAATATTTCTGGAACCAGTGCGTGCAGATATGCGATGAGAAAGATTACCGTTGCTTCGGAACTTTCCGGGACGGCAAAGGAGAACCCGGCCAGGTAAGTGCTGTGTCTCACGGATGCTCCACTACCCGCTTCAATCGTATCAATGTACTGAATACCAATACTGCAAAATCTGCTTAATACATTTTAACCATGTCCCTGTTTACAGAACAGCAATCCAAACAACTTATCGACAAGATCGTTTCCTATTCGAAGGCGGATGAGATCAGTGTAGCCATCACCGGTAGCCGTGAAGGCAATATCCGGTTTGCACGCAATACGGTTTCCACCAGCGGTGAAACCAATGATCTTTCCATTTCCATCGTTTCCGTTTTTGGAAAGAGATCCGGCATAACAACCATCAATGAAATAGAAGATGCATCGTTGAAAGATGCTGTACAACGGTCGGAAAATATTGCCAGACTGGCGCCGGAGAATCCCGAATTTATGCCGGGCCTTGGTCCGCAGGAATACGGAAAAGCTTTGAACTATTCAGAAAAAACAGCAGGCATTGACCAGGAATTCAGGGTGGATGCGGTACTTGCCAGCATTGAGGAATGCAGCCGGAAAAAAATGACTGCTGCAGGATTTTTACAGGACAATACAGGTTTTGTTGCTTTTGGAAACAACAAGGGATTATTCGGGTATAACCGTTATGCGAATGGCGCCTTCTCTGTAACCGCAAGAAGTGAAGACGAGAAAGGATCGGGTTATGGAGTGCAGTATTTCACGGATGCATCACAGCTGAACAGCAAACAGGTAACGGAGTCGAGCACACGAAAAGCGGAAGCTTCGAGGGAAGCAAAAGAGATGAAGCCAGAAAAATACACGGTGATACTGGAACCGCAGGCTGCATGGGACCTCATCTCGTTGATGGTGTCAGCATTGGATGCAAGGACTGCGGACGAAGGCAGAAGTTTTTTTGGAAAACGAGGATCCGGAAACCGGATCGGTGACCAGTTGTTCAATGAAAAACTATCAATATGGTCGGATCCTTTCAATGAAGAAAATCCTGCTGCGCCATTCAGCAATGATGGGCTTCCACGCAAAAAAACAATATGGATAGAAAATGGAGTATTGAAGAATCTTTCTTATTCAAGATATTGGGCAGAACAGAAAAAAAAGGACCCTCTCGCTCCGGCGGCCGGCTCATTCTACGTGCAGGGAAGCGATAAATCTTTGGATGATCTTATCAAAGGAACAGACAAAGGCATACTGGTTACCCGTTTCTGGTACATTCGTGCTGTTGATCCGCAAACCTTAGTATTTACAGGCCTCACCCGCGACGGCACATTTTATATTGAGAACGGGGCCATTAAACATGCCATCAAGAATTTCAGGTTCAATGAAAGCCCTGCGCAGATGTTGTACAACCTGGAAGATGTTGGCAAACCTGTAAGAATCAACAACGCTATGGTACCCCCAATGAGGATAAAGAATTTTACGTTTACATCATTGTCGGATGCGGTATAGGGCGAGTGGGGAAATGGAAAACAGCTGTTGATTTGCCGTAGGCCTCTCAGTGTTTAAGAGGGAAGCCTCAGCGCCGAGGAATACTAACCACCGTGAATGTGACCCTGGCTGTCGAATAAAATGTCATCCTGAGCTTGTCGAAGGGTGATTCGAGTCCCTTTCCCGACCTGCATAATACTTCACTTCATTATTGTTCTGCCGGCATCTGACAATCGAAGTTTACCCAAATTTCTCTGCCGTTAATACTCAAAGCTTACTGAACCTAACAGGGATTACCGAAGCATGAGCAAGATCATATTGTTTTATCAGTATAGTTTCTAGTTTAGTTTATTAGTCGAACCTATGTTTAGCAAAAAATTTTTTGTGCCGGGTATGTTTGTTGAATTTTATTTTCATTCCATCCGGGCTAATTGCAAGGTCAGGTATCACGTGATTGCTCTTTTACCATCCCACCAATCCATTCATTTTGAAATGCAGTATAAGCAAGGTGGCTGGAAAATCATGGACGCCCCTCAACCACCAAAATGGATCAGGACACTCGAAAATGAACTTTCAGTTGCTATTATGGAGTATACAATGCAACCGGGTTTTGAAGAGAACTATTCACTACCATCCCACCAGAATGTTTTGGTTCAACCCGATATTGAAATAAGGATGTAGCCGTGCTCTATTGGTAAACGGAGGAATGTTAGTACCCATCGGAGGTTTGCTGCAGTTGTTGTTAGCATAGCTCCAGTTTTACACTGTGTATTATTTCAACCTTCTTTGTTGTGCAACTATCGCACAAAACTTATTAAGAATACTAAATTGAGTTTAGGATTATCCTTCGTGGAGTGAGATCTTTCCTCGGCGGATGCTTTCACACACAATTTCTAATCACACTGCCTCTTCAAGATGACACGTAAAATGTTTGTTCACCCTTCGACAAGTCTTCGACAAGCTCAGACTCACATTGCCTAGGGTGACACAAGAGCGAATATTTTTTGTATCATGGTAGGCTGTCGAACATATCAAGGTGATATTTCCTTCGACTCACCCTTCGACAGGCTCAGGGTGACATCTGTCTGGCTGGGGTGCCATTTGTCTAGCTTAGGGTGGACATCGTCATTTTTTGGTGAGCCATCTGGGGTTAGATTCCCTACTGTTGGGTGTTGCAACAGCCTTATTTTTGTTTTAAGACCTTCTCTACTTCATGCCTGTACATCCTGCTTATTGGTAACTCTGTTTTCCCAAGCCACACCAGTTCATTTGAATACGATTCAATTTTATTTAATGCTATTATAAAAGAACGGTGAATACGAAGGAACATATCTTTTGGAAGGGTTTCTTCAATTGAAGAAATAGACTGTTTGGTAATAAGGGAACCGGAAATACCAACTACTTTGATATAGTCTTTCAGACTTTCGATATAAATAATATCAGAAAAGAGAACTTTGACCATTTTGCGGTCGCTTCTAAAATAAATGTGTTGCTCTTTCTTAATAGGAGCTTCCTGCTCTAAAGAAAATGTCCCGTTAAAAGAAACGTCCATCACTTTATTCACCGCTTTTAAAAAACGTTCAAAAGAAATTGGCTTTAATAAATAATCCACGGCATCGAGTTCAAAACCTTCAATGGCAAACTTCCTGAATGCAGTAGTAAATATAATTTTTGGCGGGTTCTTAAGCGTTCTTAAAAAATCAGTACCTAATATCTGGGGCATCTGAATGTCAAGAAATATGAGATCAACTGAACGACTCCTGATAAAATTTAATGCCTCTATGGCATCCGAACAAGTTCCCACCAATTCCAACGACTGCACACCTGAAATGTATTTTTTAATCACATCAAGCGCTGGTGGTTCATCATCCACAGCCAAACAACTTATCTTTCTTTCAAGCATATGCAAGAGCTTTGTCAACTTCTATGTTGTTTTTCGGAAAAGCATTTTCTTCAAGCAGGATCTGCATATTTACCAAAAACTCATCTTCCGTCTCACTAATATCCAATTGATGCCTATCCGGATAAAGAAGTTGCAGCCTCTTCATTACATTTATTAGTCCTATTCCACCATTCTGTTTGTTAGCATTAAATAAAGAGGGTTTGCTATTACTTAATTTAAAAAAAAGTTGATCCCTAACATTTGTAATTTCAAGTTTGACCCATGGATGCTGCAACATCTGACTTGTTCCATGTTTAAAACTATTTTCAACAAAAGGTATCATTAAAAACGGAGCTATAAGCTTATTCTCAAAATCCCCGTGAATTTCAACTTGCATATCTAAACGCCTGCCATATCTCACTTTTTCCAAACCCATATAATCCTGTATAAGTTGTAACTCTTTTTCAAGTGACACCAGTTTTTCATCACATTCGTTGATCATATAACCCAACATGCCGGATAATTTTCGCACAAGCATCGTTGCCTTCGGTGACTGGTTCAACGAAAAGGAATAAATATTATTTAGGGTATTAAACAAAAAATGTGGATGGATCTGTGCCTTTAACAATTGTAATTCTGCGCTGGCATTTTCTTTTGCAAGTGTTTCCGATCTTACTTGCCCGAGATGCCAGCTCTTTAATGTCTTAATCGAAAGAAACAAACAACAGATCAGTGGTGGATTACCGAACAAACGGATAATGGTCGGTCTGAAACTATCAAAAAAAATGATACCACGGGAAAGTCCGATCGCTGACCTTAGCCGGGGACTAATTTCAAAAAAATTACGTATTGTGGCATACGCAACTAATACACACATAGCCAGTAAAAGACCTAGTGTAAAAGCAATATACCGTTGACGGTTAAAGAATTTGGGAACCAGGTAATAGGCCACCAAATACGAAATGAACATATTTGGAAGGACGCCCCAGGTTAAAGTAAAATTGACCAGTGCACGGACGGCTGACGGATTGTTTAGTTCAGGCATCATCATTCCAATACGCACCACATGATAGAAAAATACTGCCAGCCAGAAAAGAAAATGTCTTTTCAATTGGGACGACCGATCATCAGAGAAAAACACGTTATATAAAAGTCCAGACTTCATTAAAAATTATTTGTTGAAACAACCTAAAGCTTAGCTGGCATTTCTTTCTTCAGGCATAAGCAACAACTTTTTTGGTTTCCACCATTTTATTTCCTGGAGAAACGCACCCCTCCAGTAGCACCTGCATGCTAACTGTAAACATATCTCCAGTCTCACTGATATCCAGTTGATGTTGACCGAAATAAAGAAGTTGCAATCTCTTTTTTACATTCAGCAAACCAATTCCTTTATTCTGCCTGGTTATATTAGTCAAAACCGGTTTGCTATTACTCAGCTTTAGAAAAAACTGGTTTCCAACCGTGTTAATCTCAAGTTTTATCCAGGGATTCTTTAACATTTGACTGGTACCATGCTTAAAGCTATTCTCAACGAATGGTATCATTAATAGTGGCGCAATAAATTTATTATCAAAGTCACAGTGGATTTCAACCTGCATGCTCAACCGCTTTCCATATCTCACGTTTTCGAGTCCCATATAATCCTGTATCAGCTTTAATTCCTTTTCCAACGGCACAAGTTTCTCTTCACATTCATTGATCATATAACCAAGCATACCGGATAGTTTCTTCACTAGCGTGCCTGCCTGTGGTGATTGATTCAATGAAAAGGAATAAATATTATTTAAGGTGTTGAATAAAAAATGCGGGTGCACCTGTGCTTTTAATAACTGTAGTTCTGCATTAGCATTTTCTTTTGCCAATGTCTCGGTCTTTAATTGTTCGTGGTGCCAGTTCTTTAAAAGTTTTATTGCCAAAAAAAGTCCACAAATAAGGGGAGGATTACCAAACAGACGTATAAAACCAGGTTGCCAGTCAGCCCATTTAAATAAAGGAGCACTGTTTCCTCCAATTGCATTATGGATGGGTGATCCGGTATGAAAAAGATCGTTAACAATTCCGTATAATTGCATTAGCCCGATGCTGAATAATAATCCTATTATAAAAAGAAGAAATTTGCCCCGGTTAAAAAATTTAGGAATCAAATAATACACAATACTATAGGTAAATATGATATTGGGAACAACGCCTCTGAAAAATGAAAACTCTAAGAGAGTTCCCAAAGCTGACCAGCTATCTATACCTGGCATCATGAGGCCAATACGTAGCAGGTGATAAAAAAATACTGCAACCCAGAACAGAAAATGCCTTTGCCAACGAAAGGATCGTTTATCCGAGAAAACAGTATTATACAGCCTCTGGTACTTCATTAAGAGTTGAGTTCTTTTTTAAATTGAGCAGGTCACCGGAATATAATGGCAGTTTTAGATCGATCAGGATGTTTTTATCATCGTGTGAAATTGATAAGTGGTGAAGATCAGCGTACTGATTTTTTAGCTGCTTCTGCATGTTAATGAATTTTTCATTGGGTAGTACAGCTTCATTGCCGGCTCTGCTAAAAACCATTTGATAATGCAATAAATTTTTATCTACCTCGATTGTTAAGGTAAGCAGGGGCTGTTTCTGTCTTGTTTCAAGAAAATATTCAAAACTACTTTCTACGAAGGATAACAATATGCAGGGAACTATAAATGTATTATTTGTATTGGCGGGGAATTGAGTTTTAAGCACAAGGTTGTCATCAAAACTTTTTTCTTCAAGATTAATATAACCACGAATGATCTCCAGCTCTTTTTCAAGTTCCACCCAGTTCTTATCATTTTCATATAAGATATAACTCAACAAATCTGAAAGCTGCAGGATCAGGGCTGGTGATTGGGTTGAAGAATTATTGATATGTTTTTCTACTGTTTGCAATGAATGAAAAAGAAATCGTGGATGGATGGATGTTTTTAAAAGTTGTAACTCAGTTGCCAGTTTCTGTTTAGCCAGTTTTTCGTTCTCCCTTTGCTGCTGAAACCATTTTTTCGAAAATTTAATACCGGCCGCAATTCCAAACAACATAAAGGGTAAAAATAACCCGTCTACAATTGCATGGTATTTATTCGCCTTAAAATCGATTTCACTATAGGGTTGTCCTGTAGCATTATGCAGGTAAAACATACCTGCATAATAGATGGCTATATAACTTGCTGCAAATAATACAAGAAATGAAAATACAAATGCTATGTAGCGTTGTTTGAATAAAAATTTGCGCAACAATACTTCAATAAAAAAATACGTGAAGAGCAAATAAATTGGAAGGAAATACAAAAAATGTGAAGCACTTTCCAGGAATGTCCTGGATGTTCGTGCTTCTCCGGGACCTCCTATCATCAGGTTCTGAATAATAAAATGGAGAGTGAACAAAATCCAAAAAACAAGGTGCCTGCTAATCCGGTACTTTGGTTCATTTGAGAATATAAATTCATGAGTATTCATGAAACCTGTTTTCTAATAAATAAAATTTGCCTTTTGTATTAATAATGCAGTTATAATTTAAATAAAGCACCAATGAAGACAATATAGTCTGCGAAACCACCTTGTGTTAATGTATATGTATTAGTATATTTTGACTTAAACCGGTCCGGCAAGGTCTGCCTTGTTTCCCTTCCGATGATAATAGGAACATAGGTATAAATGGATATTGCTTTCATTTTATAAATTACGCCTGGCTCAATAGAAAGATTGTAACCGGCACGTCTTACTCCTTCGCTGCCACCAAAAAGATCATTCACCGGAGCACCCTCCCCTCTCATGCCAACAGAAAACGACCAATCTTTTAAACTATAATCAATGCCAGCCCTCAGTGAATATTGATCAGCCACACTGACTACTATATTATTGGCCAGGCTGTCGATCTTTGGTGGTATTCTTCCATTTGTAATTGCGGTTCCATTTTGTTCCCTCGGGTTAGCCATGTAATAGAAATTGGCATATAACGTGATGGTTCTTGCGGCATTTAAATTATAAAATGTATTTATTTCTGTAATGATGCCCGTACCACCATCTCCAAGTTGAATAGACGGGTTTACAGCTGCCAGAACTTTAGTTGAATCATTCCGATAAAAATAATCCTGGTAATTATATGCTCCTGTTGGAAACTTTAAACCTAAGCCTAATTGTATATTTCCTCTTTGTTTAGGCCCTGGCTTTAAAAGCCATTTATAAGCGGTAAACCTCGTATCCCCAATCCCAAAACTATTCGTTGTGTACCTTGTTGTGTTGAAGCCTCCATGTTCGCCGGAACTGGTACGACTATTTACTGCTATTGGGATGCTCAGGCTGAGTGACCAGCCATTTTCTAACAACCTGCTTATTGAAATGTCGGTTGTGAATGATTTTACTACCGCTTCATTTTGCTTAGCAGTTTTTTGATCAACAACTCCTTTAAAATCACGGAACGATCTGAAATACCGGTTATTAATATTCAGTTGCCAGCTAGCTGTTGAAAAGGATTTATCGGCAAGATTGTATTGTCCAAAACCTGAAATATTTCGAACCACGATACAACCCTGGGATTTTGCAACGCCTGCTATTAGCATACCGGCACTAATTAAAAGAGAAATCTTTCTCATAATTCAGTAGTTAGAGTTAAAATCCTCGAGGCTTTATTGCCTCTGTTACTGAAGTTAAACACTTACAACATCATCTGCATCATTTGTAGACAGAATAAAAGCATTTGTGGACGAATGACACTCGTCGCCATTCCTGTTTATTTAATTCCTCAAAGTGGATAATGTATTCGATAATGCCATATCAATCGAAATAAAAAATTGTAGCTGCTTACCGATTCTAATTTGGCCACCAATTAATTTTTAATCAAAAAAATTACGTTTATGAAAAAGATCACTTTGGTTACTTCTTTCTTATTCATGATGCTATTCTCATGTCAAAAAAATGTTGAGGAGCAGGCAACACGGAAAGAGTTACCATCATCTGTCAATAAAAATAAAGATCACGGCCATTTACAGCAAACAAAAATGTTTTCTGGTGACGTAGTTATTCGCTGGCTTAATATGCAACTGGATATGTTGCGGGTTCCATTAGCAGCAGGAGCAGGTTCGCAGGGTGCCAACAGGGCAATGGCCTACTGCGGTATTGCAGCTTACGAATCTGTAGTTCCTGGTATGCCGGCTTATCAGACGCTCAATGGGCAATTGAATGATTTTCCTGAAATGCCCGTTACTGATCCAGGCAAAGGCTATCATTGGGCTGCAAGTGCCAATGCAGCAATTGCCGAAATGAACAGAAAGCTTTTTCCAACTGCGTCAGCTGCCAACAAAACTCAAATTGATAACCTTGAAAATACGTTGCAGGCTAACTATGCTGCGGAAACGGATAATGCAACATTACAACGATCAATTGCATTTGGAAAAGAAGTAGCCACACGGGTATTTGCATGGGCGGTAGCAGATGGTTCAGGTAACGTTAATGGACCTTATGTGCCCCAACCGCAATTTGTTGGTCCCGCTTTTTGGGTTCAATCTGTTGGAGCAGGAAGCAGTTTAGTAACTACACCTCCAAACAGTCCGCAAGCCACCAATCCATTTGCATCTCAAATCAGGTTGATAGTTCCTGGTGTAACAAACGGAACGGCACTTGAACCTCCACCTGCTTATTCTACAATTCCTGGCTCTCCTTTTTTTGAAATGGCAAAAGAGGTATATGATAAATCGCAGGCGCTTACACCTGCACAAACAGCAATGGCTCTTTATCATCGCGATGCACCAGGCTATCCGGGCGGCGGGCATTTTGTTGCCATACTCTCCCAGGTATTGGCCAAAGCCGGGGCAACCCTGGATGTTGCGGTACTTGCCTATGCTAAAACAGGAATCGCTACGTTTGATGCAATTGCAATTTGTTTTGTAAATAAATATAATTACAACCTCGTGCGGCCTATTAATTATATCCGCAACGTAATGGGATATGGAAGCTGGAATACATTGTTTAATACGCCGGGACATCCTGAATTTCCTTCAGCACATGCCGTAAATGGTGCTGCAATAGCGACCATGCTTACCAATGTACTTGGAAATAATTTTCAATTCACACTTCATTCATATGACTATTTAGGCTTGCCTGCACGTAGTTATAATTCATTCCATGAAATGGCAAAGGAAATGGCAGATAGCCGTGTATTTGCGGGCAGACATTACCAGGCATCATGTGATAAAGGAACCTGGTTGGGAAACAAGATCAGTCAAAACATTTTAAGCAAGGTGAAATTTTTGAAAGACTAAAGAAAGTGTTGAACCAGGATCATTAATTGCTGCTGTCGTTAAACTAATAACGACAGCAGCTAACTCCAGGGTTATGAAAAAAATACTTCATTGTTTTGCTTTAATTGCACTGGCTGCATACATAAGTTTTACCGGCTGCAAAAAGGAAATGTCATGTGAAGGGTGTTTTACCAAAAATAAACCGCCAATTGCGGTTGCCGGGTTTGACCAGGTAATTACTTTGCCAACTGACAGTGTTTGGTTTGATGGCAGCGCGTCAAATGATCCTGACGGAAGCATTAGCACTTATCAGTGGTCTAAAATTTCCGGTCCGGTTTCCTTTACTATAATTAACCGAACGGACTCATTAACCAAAGTTAAAACACTGGTTGTCGGAACTTATTTATTTGAATTGAAAGTGACTGATAATGGTGGCTTGTCTGCAAAAGATACTATCGGCGTAATCGTAGATCCTGTTTTGACAACAAATCATCCGCCCACCGCAAATGCAGGAGCTGATCAAAATATCAGTTTACCAGCGAATACAGTCAGCGTTGATGGAAGTGCATCTACTGATCCGGAAAATAATATTTCAAGTTACCAGTGGAGAAAAATTTCAGGACCCTCTTCTTTCAATATTGTCAATGCAAATGCTGTACAAACACAACTAACAAATCTCGTGCAGGGAATTTATCAGTTTGAATTAGGAGTTTTTGATACACCAGGGTTATTCTCAAAAGATACAATAGAAATAATTGTAAGTGGGGCTGTATCAAACAACCTTCATCCGGTTGCAATTGCCGGAAGCGATACTATAATTCAAACCAACCACACTCCATGCACCCCTGTTCCAATAACAATCACTTTAAATGGCAGTAACTCTTATGATTCAGATGGAAGTATCACAAGTTATTCGTGGAGTGGATCAAATGGTATTGCAAGTAACAATTCAGCTATTACAACCATCAGCGGAGCTTTCTACGGAAGCATTTCTATTATTTTAAAAGTCACCGATAATAATGGTGCTGTAGCATATGATACAGTTCGTATTTCAATAATACCAGCTAACAGACCATTGATAACAGCACAACTTATTCCGATAGGTACACTTTCTCAAGCAAGATCTGGTGTTGTTATTGGTGCAGCAGGAAATAAAATCTTATTTGCAGGAGGTAATGGTACTTCGGGAGCTTGTGCTTCATCGAGAGTAGACATTTATGATATTGGTACTAATTTATGGACAACTTCAGAATTATCTCAGGCACGCTTCGGCTTAGGTACCGCGTCGCTTGGAAATAAAATATTTTTTGGCGGGGGCTTTACACCACAATATTTTCCAAACAGCACAACATGCTATATCGGTAACAGTTGGTACACCGAAACAAGGAGTTCGGCTATTGATATATATGATGCATCAACCAATACCTGGAGTACTGCGCAATTAAATGCTCAAAGAGCCCCACAAGGCACCTCCGTAGGAAACAAGGTTTTTTTTGCTGGTGGTGATGCATGGTCTGGTTCTGCATTCCCATCAAATGTGATTGATACATATGATGGCAGTACAAACTCCTGGACCCATGGTTCTTTAAGTGAAAGCAAAGGATTACCTCAAATAGCTACATCAACCAATAAACTGTTTTTAGCGGGAGGAGCTGCAATAATTGACGGTGATTATTTTAATGGCATTACTAAACGAATAGATATTTACGATGCTGCAACCAGTCATTGGTCGGTAGATTATTTAAGTATAGAAAGAGCATCAATGGGTTCTATTGGAGCAAACAATAAAATATATTGGGCAGGCGGAGTTGTTGCCAATCCTGATCCAAACATAGTTTATGAGGCAACAAGCCTGGTGGAAATACGAGACCTGGCAACTAATACAACTTCTTTTGATTGCTTATCAGAACCAAGAGATCAGCTTACTGCTATAAGAAAAGATAACAAGATTATTTTCTTTGGTTATTACAATGTGACAAGATTTGATATTTATGATCTCATTACAAATTCATGGTCGATAGGCGTATTACCTCAAAATTTACGAGCACCTTCTATAATCTCATATAACAATACACTTTACGTTGCAGAGGGAGTAGTGAATGGAGTTGCTTCCAACCACGTATGGAAACTGGAGTTTTAATTTAAAAAACCATGTTTCAGGTCATGCTTTTTTTTGTGAATGATCGTTCATATAATAAACTGATTTTTCTTCCTGGCATGATGGAAAGAAATAAGATTACTCACTCCTCAACTCACCCTTCGACAGGCTCAGGGTGACATCCTCTGACCTGGTTAGCCTGTCGAATAATCGGGGTACCGTACGCCACGCAGATCTAAATCGGAAAGACAAGCAGCATTACCTCTCATAATACTTGATATTGTTTGATTTTAAAAACTCCTTTATAATATCTACATGAACACATACCCCGGCATGTAGAAATGGCTGGTTAGAAACTTTTATTGTTCTACCATTTGCTTTGTACTCAAAATTCTTCATGTCAAAGCCCAGATGCAAATGGTGAGTGCCTGACTGAACACCAGCAATGTTGCTATTCGTATCAAAAAGAGGACCACCGCTTTGGCCTCTCAGTCCCGGTGTACTTAATTCAAGACCCCAGATTTTGCCATCGGTAGCGAAATTTCTTGTCAACATACCTTCCATAGGAAATCTTGGCGCATTCGTTATGCCTTCCGCTGTCCACTCAATATCATCATTCACCTCGTTGTATGTAAAGTTGGTGAACTCATGAAAAGGAAAGCCCAGCCTGCAAAGAAACTTGCCCTGTTTTAAGGCAGATGAATCTTTGACGAAGTATGCGAACGATTCGTAGGCCGGATTTTTAAAGTCTTCAAAAATTATTATTGACAGGTCATATAACGGATGATTAATCCATTTATATCGAATAGAAGGTTCATGTGTACATGCGACAAATTGCTCTTTCATTTGTATGATAACTTCATGCTTGTACTTATATTTTTCTTCCAATTCCTTTAATCTCTTGTTGTACTTATTGTTCTTTCCTATTGCATCCTTTTCGGCTTTGAAATCATTGTATTGTTTGTTGATCGCCTCTCTTGTCCCAAGAAAGTCCATCACGTGCCTGCAGGTAATGGCACATCCTAACTCATTGACGAAAAACAAAGTGCTGGTGCCGGGATTTACAATTGTCTCTCCGTAAAACCTTGTAATGGTGTGTATGGGTCTTGTAAATTTTGCAATTTCATCTATAGCATTAACAAACATGAATAGTATGATTTAAAAATAAAAAGCTCCTCAACTTACCTAATTAAGGAGTTTTGAAAAATTAGACAATAACTTTTACGGAATGTCACTAATGTTGAATCTGCGTTACAGGCAATCACCCTTCTTTTGCGTAATTGATCATCCAGTTTATTCCGTATTTATCCCTGAAGTTTCCATAATACGCACCCCAGAACGTATCCTGCAATGGCATTTCTACCTGCCCGCCTGCGGAAAGACCATTGAACAACCTGTCCGCCTCTTCTCTGGAATCGGGGTGCAAAGAAATATGAACGTTATTGCCTTCCTTTAAGGTGTGACCGGCTGATGGAATTATATCCGAAGCCATAAGTATAGTTTCGCCTGAGATAGGCAGACCAACATGCATCACCCGGTTTTTTTCGTTTTCAGGCAAGCCTTCCGTACCAGGCGCATCGGCCATTTTATGCAAACCTGTAAATTCTCCTCCGAAAACTGATTTGTAGAAATTGAATGCTTCTTCAGCTTTACCATCAAAATTCAGGTAAGGGTTCATTTTTGGCATGGTGAAATGTTTTATGGTATATAAAGGTAAACGAACACTATCATAATGAGTTGATGCAGATGGTTTTGGTTGAAATTTTTGAAGCGGGAAAATCCGGTTTACAGCTTGCTGTTAGGTATTAGGGTGACCAGTGCAGTTACCTAATTTTTGGCGCTATTGACAAAGCGCTTTTGTGTTTAAGTACACGCACACAGAATTTCAAACCTCCACCCACCCTGTCATTTCGAAGGAGCGGCGCGGATCGTTTTTGTGAAGACAAAAACTTTAGCTCACCATCCAAATCACCACCAACACAATTAATAAAAGCAACAACAATAAAAGCCACCAGAACCTCAGTTTCCATTTTTTGCAATCCTGTGCAACAGGGGGCGCAACAATAACAGGGTTTCTTTCTTCCTGGCTGATAACAATTGCTGGCGGATTAGTGGCCGAGGGATCATGTACCACCACTACAGAATAACTGCCGTCTCCAGAATCGGTAACACTTCCCTGTGGAGTTGAATTTGTAGTACCGGAAACAGTGAATGCATCAAGTCTGCCCGGGCCTAACAGATTTCCATATTTATCCTTTGGCGTAAAGTCAACCCTTACATATTTTTTACCATCTGGAAGGGTGCCAATAACGGAGGTTGTAATATCTGTGTTGGAGGGATCGATGCCTGTCTCCACATGAATGGTCCAGGTTAATTCCCTTGTTCCCGTACAATTCTCTCCATAGGTGGCAATTGCATGAAAGGAATAATTGCCCTCATATTGGAGCAGATCAGGAAGAGGCAGTCCGAAAATTCCATCAGGTTCCATGCCGCCATCATCGTGCGAACCATCGTCAAAGAGATCAAAGGTTTCTTCTTTGTAACTGTCGATTTGCATTCTATCATTGTCGCTCAGCTGCTTAATGGTAGCCTGGCGTGCAGGAAGTGTATCTCCGTCTACTGTTACGGATTGTCTTAACCCGGTTCGTGACAACAGGGTACCGATACCGTATTGCGGGGACTGAATTATCAATCTTATTTTAGCATCATGCGGCGGAAAACCATTTGCATTAACAATGGCGAGTTTTGGATTCATGGAGTCGCCGGTATAGAATTTCAGTTTTTTATTTTTGTGCCTCAGTACGGGACCATCCTTGGCTAAAACATTAACGAAGTAACGGATATCCATATCCGCAGATGTGAACTCGCCTCTACCAACCCTCATCACATGAAGTTTCCATGCACCGTTCTGTTGGTCATTAAATGGAAGTGGTATTTTGGTAAAACGCCAGGTATTGCCGGCGTCGAATTCCGTCCCTGTTTCGTTCCAACTGATAAAACTGCCCGAAGGTGTTTCAATACGATAGGTAAGCTGCCAGTTTTCTTTCTCCCATCCAACTACAATAGTCACGGCCCCTTCTTCGCACACTGAAAATAAATGAGGGGTTGCCTGGCTCTGTCCGGCTCTCAAAATTAATTCAGGATCGTTGAGTGCTCCCGCCTCAAAAATATTCCCAAAAGCGAGTGCAAAGAATTTCTTGAGTGCAAGTCCATCGCCGGCTCTCATGTACAAACCATTGTGCGTTTGGGCCAGCTGAGTCAACAAAGCCCCATTAAGGCTGGCCGCGGTACCGTAACCAATGGCATGGATATCGCTTCCGGGTAAACCTGTCACCGCATTAATCATGGGTGGTGTGTTTTGCATTCCATCAGTTAAAAGAAGAATGGTACGTTTATTTACACCTGCGCCTGGAGAAGGAAATTCGTTTATTGCTTTCTGTAACCCGTCGCCGATAGAGGTCATGCCACCTGGCATTAATGCTCCTACTTTACCGGTTGTATAGGGAGAGGGACCTACCAGGTCGTTTTTCTGCCCGGGATTTACATTTCCCAAATGATCGTCTACCGGTGATGACGCAGTGGTACTGAATGAAACAAGTCCCACCCTGTGGCCGGCACCTGAAGCGATCAATTGCACAAATAACGATGCAGCATCTTTGGCTTCATCCATCTTCGATTTCCCAGTGGTTCCTGCGCTTTCCGACATGCTTCCACTCCGGTCAAAAACGATCATAACATCGCGGGCCGGCGAAGGCACGGGTGTTGCCGCTATGTCGTCTAAAATGGTGGCAGATGGAGCATAGTTAAGAAAACAACTTGGCCCATTAGAAAGAACGCCTAAAAATCTCCCGGAAGTGTCGAATAATCCGGAACCGGAGCTGCCGCCGGAAACATCCAAATTAACCTGGATGAAGCTGGAAGAAACTGAATTCACTACAGCATACGCCTCTGAATGTTTTCGGGACACCTTTTTAACTGCGCCATTCGGTTGATGAATACCGAAAACCTGCTCTCCTACTGCCGGCAAATCAGTTCGCATAGCAATCGGGGGAATACCCAGGCCGCCGGGTGGAATTTTTATTTGGAAAATGGCATAATCGAGTGGGCCTGCGCCAAGGGTTCCGTATTCAACAGTACGAATAACCTTGTGAAAGATTGGATTGTAACCTGCAGGCTTTGCTCCATTGCATTCGGTTTGATAGTCGAATGTGACGGACATTGATTTTACTGATTCTACGGGATCCAAAATGCAATGACCTGCAGTGATCACCAGGTCAGGACCAATGAGTGTCACTGTACACGTAGAGACATGATCGCCGTGGCCATGAATAAACAGGCCCACACTTCGTGCAACCGTTTTGCGGATGTCGCCTGCAGGAAGACATTCTACATTTTCCCAGTTGGGTGGCACATTTGGTGGCGCAGTACAGAACCACCAGGGATCATAAATTGGTTCGGTATAGGCGCCGTCTTTTAAAAACGGATCGCAGTTGGAATAACCATCATGTCCGGGAATGCCCTCGTCGTCATGACGTTCCCCTCTCGCATATTCTGTAATAAGCGCACCTCCGTTTGCAGCACCATTGGTGATGTAAGTCACCGGTATCAATCCACCCGCCAGTACGCTTACATTAATTGGACGTGTCCAAAAATCAGTGCCATCTGCTGATGTAAATACATCTGTTCCATATCCAAGCTGCACCTCCAGCCGGTTGTTGGCGGGTAGCGAGGCACTGGTAAAGTGCAGTATAATGTACTTGGTACCTCCGGGGCCAGGCTGGCTTGGTGGATTGGGAGCCGGTGGAGGAAAGG
>Ga0193740_1000160_pt1 | contig 19751 bp, 20 predicted proteins | sample L2s1metaG_FD_145072 | JGI IMG/M metagenome (GOLD analysis project Ga0193740, IMG submission 145072) | Soil microbial communities from a riparian zone of the East river system, Colorado, United States - L2s1 | ecosystem: Environmental > Terrestrial > Soil > Riparian zone | place: USA: East River... | reverse complement strand
TACCATGTTAGTGCTGCGACAATGTGTGGGGAGATAGTGAAGAAAGGAACGGTGACGTTGATTAGGTGAGCGGTTGCTGCTTATTACGAAATTTTTTTCTGCTAAATCACTCTTCGACAAGCTCAGGGTGACATCCCAGAGGCTCAGTGTCAAATACAGAGGCTTAAAGTGACATACAGGTGAGTTTTTAGAATCACCATTTAAGTTTTTGCTCCGTTACCGAGGTAGTCGAAGCATTCAGTTTACTCTTTACTCTTCTTCTATAACTTGTAAAGATGCTATACCAACGAAGTTTTAGTACGCCAATGATTCCTTCCTTTACAATGCCATGGTTCATCTTGGATTCACCGTATCGGCGGTCCTCAAACTGGATGGGAACTTCCTTTATTTTGAACCCTAATTTCCAGGCTGCAAATTTCATTTCTATCTGGAAGGCATAGCCTACAAAATGGATTTCCTCAAGATTGATGGTTTCCAAAACTTCGCGCCTGTAACACATAAAGCCGGCCGTTTGATCATGAACTGGCATCCAAAGGATCAATCGGGTATATAACGAGCCGCCTTTTGAAAGGAAGATCCTGTCGGCAGGCCAGTTCTTTACACTACCGCCTTTCACATATCGTGAACCTATGGCTAAGTCCGCACCACCATATTTACAGGCTTCATACAAGCGGGGAAGATCGGCAGGATTGTGAGAGAAATCGGCGTCCATTTCAAAAATGAAATTATATCCCCTGTCCACGGCCCATTTAAACCCATGTATGTAAGCAGTGCCCAATCCTAATTTTCCCCTGCGTTCTTCCAAAAAAACAGTGTCGTCGAATTTCGACTGCAGGCTGCGCACTATATCGGCAGTGCCGTCGGGGGAACTATCGTCAATAACGAGCACATGAAAATCCTGGTTCAGATCGTAAACCGCCTGAAGAATCGCTTCAATATTTTCTTTTTCGTTGTACGTAGGAATTATGACCAGCTTTTCCAATGCTATTAGCTTAATTTTTTCAACATGATCCTGGTGTACATCTCGGTAAGCTTTTGTTTCGTATTCATAGGGAACTCACCCTTCATCATCCAGTCGTAATATTGAGGCTCTGCCTTCAAAACATCAGCAACGGGACGACCTTTGTGCTTTCCGAAATTGAAAACCTCTACTCCCTTATCGTCATAAGTAAAACGTCGCGCAAAGTCAATTATTGAGTCCTCACCCACAGTTTTTAGGATGGAATCAACGGTATTACCCAATTGGGGGTAACGATCTACCTGCGCATTCAGTATTTCAGCGGTTGCATTGGCGTCTATTTCCGCACCATGCGCACCGTCTAAATTTTTATTGCAATAGAATTTATAAGCAGCGGACAATGTTCGTTGTTCCATTTGATGAAAAATCTTCTGCACATCAACTATTTTTCGATTCTTCATTTCAAAATCAACTTCTGCCCGGATAAATTCCTCCATCAACATTGGAATATCCAGTCGGTAAGCATTGTAACAGGACAGATCGCAACCATCTAAAAATTGTTTGATCTCCTGCGCCACCTGTTTAAACACAGGAGCATCCTTCACCATTTCATTGGTGATGCCATGCATATCGACACAGATCTGTGGAATAGGAATTTGCGGATTGACGATCTTTCTTTTTAAGGTACGATTGCCATCGGGTAACAATTTTACAATGGCAATTTCAACGATGCGATCAATAGAAACATTGGTACCTGTAGCTTCAATATCAATGAAAGCAAGTGGTTTTTTCAACTGTAACATTTCTGCAAATTCTTAAGTTGGTAAAGGTAAAGTTTTGTGTGTGTTGAAAGCGAAATTAATCGTTCGCTTGTGTAACTCTCCGGGCAAAGGCTTCAGTGTCCAGCCCTTCGTAATTTCCTGAACTCATAAAAACCACAACTGAATTTTTATAATCAAGATCATTTAGCCAGGTTTCCAGTTCGGAGCGATGGTTAAATACGTTTAGATTTTCTTTTGCGAAACCTTTTTTAACGGTGTCCTTCGGAAGATCGGGCATGCGTTTCAACTCCAATGCATGTTTGCTATAAAAAACAGACGCTTCATTGGCTTCGTCCATTGCACCTTTGTATTCTTTCATGAAGTCTTCGTTCAAACTGCTATACGTATGTAATTCCAAAGCAGCAATAAATTTCTTGTCTGAAAACTGGGTTTTTACTGCTTCAATCGTAGCCTTTACTTTAGAAGGCGCATGAGCAAAATCGCGATAAAAAACTGTTGAATTATTTTTCGCTAACAACTCCAATCGTTTTGCTGCCCCTGTAAAAGAGCCAATTGCTTTAATGAATTGTTTTGGTAATACACCAAGTTCGCGGCAGGCCAGCCAGGCTGCATTGAGGTTAAGTAAATTATGATCACCAAAAACTTTAAGCTCTGTTTCATTGCCTTCAATAGATACGCTGGTAATACCATTTGAAATAGAATGCTGAGGTACCTGGTAAGGATGATATTGAACGTCCTTTCTTGTGTGCGATTTCACCAGTTCATTCAAAACAGCATCCGTATTGTTATAAATGAGATGGCCATTTGATTCAATCCTGTCAATAAAAATCCGGAACTGCTCCAAATAATTGTCGAAGGTTGGAAACACATTAATATGGTCCCATGCAATGCCTGTAATGATGGCAATGTGGGGAAAAAGAAAATGAAATTTTGGACGTTTTTCAATAATACTTGCAGGGTATTCGTCTCCTTCACAAACAATTACAGAGGCGTTTGTAATACTAACTGATTGCTCAAAGCCCTGCAACCTGGCACCTACCAAATAATCAAACTCCTTTCCCACTTCCCTCAGCACATGCATGATCATGGAAGTTGTGGTGGTTTTTCCATGACTTCCGCCCACTACCACCCTCGTTTTATTTTTGCTTTCACTAAAAATGTATTCGGGAAACGAATAAATAGAAACACTTAGTTCTTTTGCCTTTTGCAATTCAGGATTATCGGCTTTGGCATGCATGCCGAGTATAACAGCATCAAGATCCTTTGTAATTCCATCTGGTTGCCAGCCAACCTCTTCGGGCAGAAGCCCCTCTTTTTCAAGGTTGGATTTCGCAGGTTCAAAAATCTCGTCATCACTTCCTGTGATCTGGTATCCTTTTCGCTTTAGGGCTATTGCCAGTTGATGCATAACACTTCCGCCTATAGAGATAAAATGGATTTTCATCTGTAGATCTTTAATTATTTGCCAGGATGTAATCCCCGGATGAAAATATCATAAGTAATTAAAATTGAATGAAAATTTCATCCTGGGGCATTTCGGGGCTATCTTTGCAAAATATCTGGCAAATTAAACCGTTTTTAATCCAAACTAATTCAAATGAGAAACAAATTGATGTCGTTTACCCTATTGATTCTTTTAATAACATGCCTTTCTTCCTGTTTTGCATCACGCAGTAAGGTTGGATGTCCGGCAACTGTTGATTCCGGGCGTCGCTTTAAAGGATAATGTGATTGTTAAGCTTATAAATTTGTGTGTATGCATTGGATTCATCTAACCGATGAAGAGCAGTTGAAACAAATCGTCAGTAAGTCCCAAACACGTCCACAGGTAATTTTTAAACACAGCACACGCTGCTCCATAAGCTCTGTGGCACTTCAACGTTTGCAGAGAGTTTCTCAACCGTTTGATATCGATTTTTACTTTCTGGATCTGCTTGCCCATAGAAGTTTATCAAATAAAATTGCGCAGATATTTACCGTACCGCACGAATCTCCACAAGTATTGGTGATCCGGGACGGTCAGTGCGTTTACGAAGAAAGCCATATGGGTATTTCTATGAACGAGATTGTGGAACATGCACATGCAGCCTAAAGTTTGAACAACTCCTTTATCAACCCCGCTTAAAACTGACGCTCGCCTGGCTAAGTGGTAACACTTAGAGATTGCTCGATCTCACACTACACTAGCATTTAGCGATAATGGATTTCACTTACCAATATTTCAAAACAACTCTAATTTAAGCGCACCCATAAACGAAATTTCAGATAATTTAAAAGTTATTCACACCATATCTCAGCAGTAATAAAATGTGGATTGCAAACTCCTGTGTATAAAATCCATTGATAACTAGCGCTGTTAACGCTGTAGAATGCCCTACTCAATATAGCTTTATATCACCCTGAATTCAACAATTAAATATGGGGTTAGCTGGAGAGTAAACAGAATATAGAATTGGCATTTTGTTTTCCGCATTCGTAATCAAACATCAATCTTTTAAAAAATTTTTTTATGGCTGAAATGAATAATCAAAACGGTACGCACAGAAAATCTGTTAGAGGATTTGCTGCTATGGACGCAGAAAAGCAAAGAGAAATTGCCCGCAAAGGTGGACGTGCTGCACATGAGCAAGGCGTAGCTCATGAATGGAGTTCACAGGAAGCAAGGGAAGCCGGTAAGAAAGGCGGACAATCAAGAGGGAGAAGATCAAAAGATACTGCACCTCTATTGTAAACGTAATAATTGCATGGTTATCTTACAATTTCGTAAGAGGAGTCAAGGCCGTTAATCCGGCCTTGTTTTTTTTGAGGTAACCTAACTAAAATTGTTTTTCTGCCCCTTTTATTGAACAAACGGAATGATTTTAGCCTTGTAAATTATATGCAACTTCCGCTTATAAAAAAAATTGAATTCAAATTCAGTAACCTAATGCATTCTGCTCTGGTCAGTATTAGCGGCACCAACGACGAAATGTTTGTTCACATTCAACTGATCAATTCTTTTTTGCAAAAAATATTCGGCGTCGAGCACATTCGATTCTTTCATAAAAAAGGAGAAATAGAATTGCAGGAATCTAAACACCCGTTTGTTTACCAAATAGCACAACTGGTTAGTAGTAAACTGAGTGAAGAAATCCTGGAAAGGGATGCGGCTTCCCTGAGGGCTGTATAATGGTTCTTCAATAACTTTTATTTTGGCAATGATGTCAGGGTATCCTGGCCTGCGAATGGCCAACGGTTCTTCCTTTACTTACATGTTCATCACTATGCTGATTCTTCTTTTGAATCTTTTCGAGCCAATAAGCTGCAATAAAATAATTATACCGGTAAAAAGTTTGCAGTAAAAAATATTTTATATAATTTACTGCTGACAATTTTTGAAAACCAATATCCAACTGCAATGAAAAATCCAAATCACACCCCATGTAGGGAAGAATTCCAGGCAAAAAAAGCTGTTCAACAAATTCAAAAATGGGTAGAGCATAGATATCCGCGGCTCACCTCTTCCACAAAAACAAAAATGATAATTGAATGTTTAATTGAACTTACCGAAGAAAAAAAATTTTTAGCCACGCACCGGTAAGATTCATATCAGGTGTTCATAACTAAAAACTTTATCTGTGGTTTCGATGACAGTGGCTCCGTATTTTTTTATGGCAATATCAGCTTCGTCGTCAGAGAATTTACCTGTGAGTGTAAAATTGTTGGTGTTCATTAAATAGCCAGAAATGAGCTGTTTGGAGAAGATTGCCATATTGATAAGGCAATCAAATTTCAAGGTTCGCTTTTGCATGGTAGGATAGGTTTTACACGTATCATAAAGCTATCCAAAAAAAACATGGATTGCTAACGATAAGAACAAAAAAAGAAAGACTGAAAATTATTCACATAGCTGTTTCCTGAGTAAAAACAACAAGGGTAAACAGAATTCCAGATTTATCCACAATTGCCAATAATTATAAACTTGCTTAATGGTCTGCATTTGAATGCGGTGGATATTCCCTGCCAACCTCGGCCTAATAGGTGGCCTCTCGCGGTATAATCAGTGCAGCCCATTACACTGGCTTTTCAGTTTCTATCCAGGTACTTTGTTTATTCGACAGCCAACAGGACGACGCTTATTTGTATCATAAAAAAAACTTCTGCATAAACAAAATTGCTTTCATTAAATCCACCTGAACTGAAGCCAATTAGCGAATGCTGGAATCACGACCGGTTGTATCACCGGTTCTTCCCATAGTGTCCCTGCCAGTTCCGTGCATTGTGCTCGTATCCGAGCCCGTACCTGTTCCGTTATTTAATGTATTGATTGTATCTGTTCCTGCAGATGCAGAATCGGATGATTCTGAAGTACTGCCGGAGTTATTACAACCAAATGATGCAAATGCAATTAATGCAATAAACAAGACCTGTCTCATTGTTTTAATTTTTTAAAATGACTTACCTGTCAGCGACAAAAGTTTTGCCACAAGAAGTCAACAATAAAAAAAGTTGGAATCAAACCTATCTTCCGTTCGACACTGGACATAACATAAAGAACAGAATGTAGAAACTGAGCTGGTGATTGTAGAAGCTGATCTTTTCAAATTGGACAACCAGCCATGCAGTTGATATTTGCAGTGCTTAATTAAATGCAGTATATCTTCCGTTTACGCAGTACTGTTCTCTCACCATATCGGGCTCCTCCCAGTTGAGTTTAAAGATTGCCTTTATAGAAGTTAGATAATCTGAATAAATAGGAGGTTTAATAAAAAATAAATGAGCACCCATTTCATAAGCCGCCTGTATATTGGAGGGTTTTGTTGTTGATGAAAAAACTACTACTGGAATTTTCTCAAGCTGCGGATCATTTTTTATTTCTAACAAACATTCCAACCCGTTTTTATATGGCATTTCCAGATCCAGAAAAAGAAGATCGGGTTTATGTGTTTGAAGAAGATGCAACAGCTGTTTGCCATTGGATACAAATTGAGTTTGAATAGACGAGTCGATTTCCTCCAGGGCGATCTGAAAAATATTCTGGTCATCAATATCATCTTCAGCAAGTATAATATTGCCAATTACTTTTGTATACACTGCTTTATTCGCTAACATAAGTAAGGGTCAATAAAAAAAACAAAAATAAAAATTGTTGCGTGAAACGATTTAAAAACTTTCTTCCTTTACTAAAAAACCTGTTTGCTTTCCCATAAAATAAATTATCAACAAGCCAGATGTGTCATTAACAAATGTGAATACTATTGATTCATTTGATGATGGCTGCTGACTTCAAGTGCATCCATGTTTTGCATACCAAGAAGGCATTACATGGTTCTGTGACATGTATATCATAAATATTGTTCGGAGGGATTCTAAAAAATGTTACATGCTTACATTTTTTCGTTTCATCATATAATAGATCATTCCCCCCATCGGGGGTATCAGCATGACAATTATCAACCAGAAACTCTTGCTATCAGGGTTCAAATCAAAGCCGGTGAGTACATCAGTCATACTCCATATCCAGTGTAAGGCTCCCAGGGCTATTGCGCTCAAAATAATTTTATCACCATAAACATAATTGTTCGCTTCCAGCACTATTCCCAGGAGGAACAACACAAAACTGGCGGCGCCAATTATAAAAGCTGGATGAGTTATATTTTTTTTCAATGCCATGATCAATTTGATAACAACAAAAAAGCTACCCCAATGAAGGGATAGCTTTAAGCTGCAAAACACATTACTAAACTTTTTTCTTATTTATCTCAATTTGATTAATAAACTCACCCGTCTCATCATCGGAATAATGTCCATACGCATCTACCAATGTACCTTTTCTTCCATCGCTGGTTTCTATCGCATATAAAATCGACATGTCCTCCGGATCAGAGATCCCTTCAAAGCGATAGAAATTCACGGCTTTTACGTCCTTTGCCTTATATTTTTTGTTGTTGGTTAAATCGAAAAGCTTTCCTTTTTCCACTTTGTATTGATCCGTATACCCTTCTGCTTCCAGCTTAGTCATACATTTTTCCATGTCTGTCATCTGTGTTGCCCTGTCATTAGCTGCATCATATTCCATTGGCCTTTTATCATTCGTTGGTCTATCCTCATTAAAGCGTTCCATATAAGTTTGTTTTATGGTAGTAACACATACATTGTGCCCGATTGAATTAGCCACAGGAATGCGTAACTGTTTAGTGATAATTTTCCACAAAGGCTTATATGTTGAGCCTGTTAAATAAGAGTGTACGTTGTGGCATAAAATTTTAGACATAAAGGTTAAACATTACTTATGGCAGATAATAAAAACATGCAGGACGGCCGCGACCGTTCAAGAGTATCCGGTTCAGACGAGCATGAGGTTCGATATGTTGCCGAAAAGATGAATGTTTCAAAAGAAGAGGTACTAAAGGCCATTGAAAAGGTGGGCAATAGCAGGGAAAAGATAGAAGAGTATTTAAGAGGAAACCGGAAATAAAATAATTAGGCGGCCCCTGTAGCAGGGGCTATTTTTTTATAATGCCGGCAGCCTTTGCTATTTCAATTCATCCAAAACCTTATACATTTTTTGAACTATCGCGGATGAAGATCCATTGTAATTATTTACAAGAAAGGAAAAAATGTATTCGTTTCCATCTTTTGATTTTTGATATCCACAGAATCCTTTCACATCGTTAATAGTTCCGCTTTTCATTTTCATACCATTGTATTCCGGAAAAGCATCATAATACCCAGCAAACCACGACTGGCTTTTTGCATATTTTAAAACCATTACCTGTGCGTGTGTTGTAACGCGATTAAGGGGAGACAGTCCTGAACCGTCAACCATGTTTAATTCGGATGCGATAATTCCTTTTGTTTTCCAGAAATTTTTGAGGTACTCAATTCCTTTATCAGTTTCACCAAAACCGCTTTTTTGAAAAGAAAAAGTTTTTACAAGTGCTTCGCCATACAGGTTTATGCTTTTTTTGAGAAACCAGTAAATAATGCTGTCGAGAGATGGGGAATGGTGCGAGAATAAGATGGCAGTGTCTTTCGTAAACGACGATTCATAATTGGTTTGGTCAATCTTCAATCTTGATTTTAGATTTTCGATGAACAAAGTAGTGAAGCTCTTCGCCGGAACCGGATCGGATGCTGCAATGGTAAACCCATTCTCATTTACCGGTATTGTGCCTCTAACGACTCCTTTATTTTCCAACAAAGGATAGTACACATAACTATTATCGCCACTTCCCTTTGCTGCTGATTTAACCTGGCAAACCAGTGAAGCGTTGGACTTCGGGTTTGTTTTAACAATGGAAACAGGATCACCTGTTTGCATCCCTGATTTCAAAATAATGTCGAACTGGTTTTCCCTCCAGTTAAAACCTGCAGCACCTGCACCATAATAATTTCCCACATCCTGCCACATCCAGCCATCGGGTATGGTCTCTGCATTCCCGCCACTGTCATCTATAGAGATTCCATTAAAACCCGTAATGTTCAACTTTTTTATTGCGGATAAAACATACTCAAAGATTGAACTATCTGAAGTGTTTTTCCATCGCCAACTTCCAAATGTAGGATCACCGGAAGTCATCAAATAAAAATTGCCATGCAATAATCTGTTTTTAATCGTACCGACATAACCGAATTTTGTTTCGTATCTGAAGTCTTTTCCCAATAATTCATATGCTGCTGCAGCCGTAATAACTTTTAGAGTAGATCCTGTTGCCAAACCGATTTTTGAATTCTTATCAAACACCACGTTTCCATTTTTTGCATCAACTACATACAAAGAAGCAATTGCGTTGCTTAGTTGTGGATCTTTTTCAAATTTTGACCAGGCCGCCTGCAGGCGTTTGGAAATATTTTGTGAGAACGAATAACCGGAAAACAGTAAACAGCTAATCAGAAGTAATTTTTGCATGGTGTTGTACATTGCGCTAAAATTAGGTTTTACAGATGAAAGAAGTGAATGCAGCTATCATTACCATCGGGGATGAACTTTTGATTGGCCAAACCATTGATACCAACAGCGCTTTTATTGCGCAGGAACTAAATAAGATCGGTATTTGGATGAAACGAAGAATTGCAATTGGTGACGTGAGGGAGGAAATATTGATGGCCCTGGATGATCAAAGTAAAGATTGCGATTTAATTATCATTACCGGTGGATTGGGCCCGACGGCTGATGATATAACCAAGCCGGCATTATGCGAATATTTCAATTCCAAATTAATTGTGGATGAAGGCGCATTGCAAAACGTGAAGGACATTTTTACAAAATTGAATCGTCCGTTGATTGAAAGAAATCTGAAACAGGCAGAGGTGCCGGAGAAATGTATAGTACTGCATAACAAACGCGGTACCGCACCAGGGATGTGGTTTGGCCCATCCCCAAAAGCTAGTCCGCTGGTGCAGGATGGTGCTAAAGCCCCTTCCCGGTGGGAAGGGGACAACCAATCTGAATCATTGGAGAATATTTCTACAAAGCTAAGTTCGTCCCCCAGAGGCGGAGCACAGGGGCCGGGGCCCATTATCATTTCACTGCCGGGAGTCCCACACGAGATGAAAGGATTAATGATGAACAGCGTTATTCCCAATCTGAAAGAAAGTTTTGACCTGCCTGTTGTTGTCCATAGAACTTTGCTGACGTCAGGAATTGGGGAATCGATGATAGCTGAATCCATTTCAGTTTTTGAAAATGACCTTCCATCCCATATTAAGTTAGCCTATCTGCCGGCTTATGGAATGGTTCGGTTAAGGCTGACTGCGAGGGGCAATCAACGTGAGACCATCGAAAAAGAGATTGGTAATTTATTTCTTCAATTAAAATCGCTTGTACAGGAATGGATAGTTGCAGACGAGGATATTACATTGCAGGATGCCACTATACGTTTACTGAAATCAAAAAATAAAACTGTTTCCACAGCTGAAAGCTGCACAGGTGGAAACATTGCCCACGTGGTGACATCCATTGCGGGGTCATCTGCCGTTTACAAAGGAAGTATTGTGGCCTATGCCAACCAGGTGAAAGAAAATTTATTGGGAGTAACAGAACAAACACTAAAACAATATGGAGCGGTAAGTGAACAAACCATTTACGAGATGATTGGAGGTGCATTAAAGGAACTGCAAACCGATTATGCTATTGCAACTTCCGGAATTATGGGCCCCGATGGTGGCACACCCGAAAAACCAGTAGGCACTGTATGGATTGGCGTTGGTAACAAGCAAAAAATTAAAGCATCTAAACATTTCTTTCGTTTTGACCGTGACAGGAACATCGAGCTCACCACACACACAGCCCTTACTATGCTTTTCCGTTTTGTAAAAGAACAGGAGGGTGAATAAAACGGCAATGCGTATTTTTGACCCGAAATTATTTTAAACGATTGCTGAATTCCCGGTAGGTATCGGGATTACGGGGCGCAAAGGGCCATTCGTCTGGGGCTTGACACAAAGGGCAGATAGTGGCAAAACCGCTCGGTACATAAAAATAAAAACTACAATGGCCACAGTTGACCTGGTAATGCCTAAGATGGGCGAAAGCATAATGGAAGCCACCATTTTGAAATGGCACAAACAGCCTGGCGACACCGTGAAAATGGATGAAACGGTTCTTGAAATTGCTACGGATAAAGTGGATACTGAAGTGCCCTCAACTTCGGAAGGAACCATATCCGAGATCTTATTCAAAGTAAATGATGTAGTGCCGGTTGGAACCGTAATTGCCCGGGTGAAAACTGGAGCAGAAACTAACGAACAACAACAACAAGATCCTGTCCAACCACCAACTTCCAACTACAAGCCCCAACCAGCGTCAGGAAGTAATTATGAATCTTCACACAATGGTTCAAATTATAAACCACAGATCCAAAACGTGAATGGTAACCGGTTCTATTCTCCACTTGTATTGAATATAGCCGCACAGGAAGGTGTGAGCATGACCGAACTGGAAAAAATCCAGGGCACCGGCAATGAAGGCCGGGTTACCAAAAGAGATATTTTGCAATATGTGAGTGAAAAAAAATCCGGCGGCGCACAAAGGACACAAACCCAGAGAGAACAACCCCAAATGGTGATTCCTGTGAGCAGGGTTGAGCAAAGAGAACAGGAAAGGGAATCGGTCTCCGCTGGATCGCAGTTAGCAACCTATACCGGCAATGTAGAAATTATAGAAATGGACCGGATGCGGAAGCTCATTGCCGATCACATGGTGCGCAGCAAGCACACCTCGCCACATGTAACCTCGTTTACCGAAGCCGATGTGACCAATATGGTAATGTGGCGTGACAAAGTGAAAAAGGAATTTGAAAAACGTGAAGGGACCAAGATCACTTTTACCCCGTTGTTTATTGAAGCCATTGTTCGTTGCATTAAAAAATTTCCGTTAATCAATAGCTCGGTCGATGGGGACAGGATCATTGTAAAGAAAGACATCAATATTGGAATGGCCACAGCTTTACCCAGCGGCAATTTAATTGTTCCGGTAATTCGTAATGCTGACCAGTTAAATTTAGTAGGCTTGGCCAAACAGGTGAATAATCTTGCCGACAATGCCCGTAATAATAAACTGAAACCTGAGGATATTTCTGACGGCACATTCACCTTAACGAATGTAGGATCATTCGGAAGCCTGATGGGCACACCGATCATCAATCAACCACAGGTTGCAATTCTAGCAGTTGGTGCCATTAAAAAACGCCCGGTTGTTGTGGAAACACCACATGGGGACAGCATTGCTATTCGTCATATGATGTATTTATCCATGAGTTATGACCACAGGATCATTGACGGAAGCTTAGGTGCTACGTTTTTAACCGCTGTAGCAAACGAGTTGGAGAACTTTAATGGGAACAGGGAATATTAATTTTTTTACAGTGAAGTCTTTAATAACAAAAGCTCTCAACATGAGAGCTTTTTGATATAATAAGGTCGATTGTTTATTTATCGCATCCAATGAACTCACACAATTTCTTTTCAAGGTCCTCACCACGTAGGTCTTTTGCAACGATCTTTCCATTAGGATCGATCAGAAAATTTCCGGGGATACTTTGAACGCGGTACATCTGTGCAGCAGCATTTTGCCATTGCTGCAGGTCACTAACGTGATGCCATGCTAATTTATCGGTTTGGATTGCCTTTACCCATGCGTCCTTTGATTGATCAAGAGAAACGCCAAGTACAGTAAAATTTTTGTTCTTGAATTTGTTGTACACTTTTACAACATTTGGGTTCTCCAAACGACAGGGTTTACACCAACTTGCCCAGAAATCGAGCAGCACATATTTTCCTTTGAATGAAGAGAGGGCAACTGGTTTTCCATCCACATCGTTCTGCGTAAAATCCAAAGCATCCGTACCAACAGCACCTACTTTAAAATAAGCAATGCTCTGCGCTAAACCTTTTCCCATTTCGCTGTTACGTACTTCCTCGCTCAGCGTATTGAACCGCTGTTCCATCACAATTGGATTACCAAGCACCTGTGCAGAAACCGAAAGGAGAAACGCGGAAACATAGGATGATTTCTTTGCCTCAACAAACTTGCCTACTTCCGTGTTTACTCTTTTAACAACCGAGTCGTATTTTTTAAAAAGATCTTCCTTCTTTTTTTCATCATTTTCACGCTGGATCAGTGCTGCGAAGCCATTTAATTCAGCGATCAAAGGATTGAACGTTTTATTGAACTCAACAAAATCGGTATGCGATTGTGACCCTTCAATTTTGATGTTTTTAATATCTGACTTGGAACCGGTAATGGTGATGGGTTTATTTTCCAGGTACAGGTACTGCGGTTGCTCATTACTCATTACAATGAAATACAACGTGGGTTCAGTAACCGAACCTTTCAAAGTGAACACTCCATTTTTTATTGAGTCACTTGCAATGGCGGCATGATCGTCGGTCATTGTTACAATCTCCACTTTACCATCGGTAATACCGGAAACATTTCCTTTAATCTCAAAACCCTTTGCCGGGTTTTGTGCAAATAAAAGGGCGGGAAAAAAAGAAATAAGGGTTAAAAACTTTTTCATGTTTTATCTTGATTGATGTCGTTGTTGCAGTACCTGAATCACATCAGATAATGTGCAATCCTTCGCCTGCAATAATACAATATAATGGAACAAAAGGTCTGCTGCCTCGTTTAAAAATAACGGCCTGTTAACGTCCTTTGCCTCTATCACCAGCTCAACTGCTTCCTCTCCAAGTTTTTGCGCTATTTTATTGATGCCCTTGCCAAATAGTTGCTTTACATAGGACTTTTCCTCGGTACCATTGCGCCGCAGTTCGATGATGTGTTCGAGGTAGTATAAAAAATCTTCTTTATGATTTTTTTCACTCCAGCAAGTATCGGCTCCGGTATGGCAAACCGGGCCCTTCGGCTCAGCTTTAATCAACAAGGTATCCTTATCACAGTCCACTAAAATTTGCCGAAGTTGCAAATGATTACCGCTCTCTTCACCCTTTGTCCACAACCGTTTTTTTGAACGACTATAAAAAGTGATCAACCCCGTTTGTTCTGTTTTTTTCAAAGCTTCCTCGTCCATGAATCCAAGCATTAATACTTTCTGTGTAACATAATCCTGCACGATTGCCGGCACCAGTCCATCCTGGTATTTTTTGAAATCAACTTTCATTGGGTAAAGTTATCTGATTGCAAGGTCATGGGCAACGTCTGTTCACTCAGTCACCTTATTAAAATACTATTCTGTATGAATGCCTTTTATAACCCACACTGTTAACGGTACAGGAATTACAATAACTGTTACCCGCCACCACAAAATTTATTGTACATTTATTTATACCATTTGCCTGCTATATCCCGACATTGCTTGTTATTGAATATTTAATTTGTTCTTCGATAAGGAGAAAAATAAAATTTTCGTAGAATCAATGACAGCAGAACATCAAAGATTAGCAGTTAATGCAGGCAAAAAAGTTCCCTTAGTACTATGGGGCCCTTACCTAAGCGAACGCCAATGGGGCACGGTACGTGAAGATTACAGTGCAGATGGTAATGCCTGGAATTATTTTCCATTTGATCATTCTCACTGCCGCGCCTACAAATGGGGCGAGGATGGTTTGGCCGGGATCTCCGACCTTTTTCAAAACCTATGCTTTGCGGTTGCATTGTGGAATGGGAAAGATCCCATTTTAAAAGAAAGACTTTTTGGGCTTACCAATGGCCAGGGCAATCATGGAGAAGATGTGAAAGAGCTCTACTACTACCTCGATAATTTGCCCACACACTATTACATGGAGTATTTGTATAAATACCCACAGCTGGAATTTCCTTATGAAGAATTGAAGGAAAAAAACCGAAATCGCACCAAAGCTGAAGCCGAATACGAAATCCTGGACACAGGTGTTTTTGATAATAACCAGTATTTTGATGTACTGGTTACCTATGCCAAGCAGAGTGCCAATGACATTCTTATTAAAATTGAAATCACTAACCGCTATAGCAAGGCAGCAGAAATTACGGTTCTTCCAACACTCTGGTTTTACAACCGCTCTTCAAATAAACGGTTGGGTAAAGCACCTGTAATTAGCTATTTGAATAAAACCTCGGTGAAGGCAAGCCACGAAAGAATGGGGAATTACTATTTATACTTTCAGCCTGCCAAAGAAATGCTTTTTACCAATAATGAAACCAACACTTTGAAAGTTAATGGTGTACCCAGTGAAAGCATTTTTGTTAAGGATGCATTTCATGATGCCATTATCAGGGGAGATAATATCAAAGAGCTTCGCAACAAAAAATCAGGCACCAAGTTTTCTCCCGTATATAAATCAAAGATTGCTGCAGGTGAAACCAAAACAATCTATTGCCGCCTCAGTGATCAGTCTATTGATAAACCTTTTGCAAGAGGATTTGAGAACATTTTTGCAATGCGAAAAGAAGAAGCAGATGAGTTTTATGCTTCTATTTTACCACACCACATCAACGGTGATATGGCACGGATCCAACGCCAGGCCATTGCAGGATTAATATGGAGCAAGCAATTTTATCATTTCGATATTGAACGCTGGCTGACGGGAAGCGATGGATTTTCGCCTATAAGTGATGCCAGGTTAACAGGTCGCAATCATGACTGGAAACACCTGAAGAACCAGGATATTATTTTAATGCCCGACAAATGGGAGTACCCCTGGTATGCTGCATGGGACCTTGCCTTTCAATGTATTTCAATGGCCGTAGCCGATCCCATATATGCAAAACACCAGTTGCTGCTGGTGATGCGTGAATGGTACATGAAACCTGATGGACAATTGCCGGCTTATGAATGGAATTTCAGTGATGTGAATCCACCGGTACACGCCTGGGCCGCCATGCAAGTGTACCAAATAGAGAAAAAACAAACCGGAACAGGAGACATTGTTTTTTTGAAAAAGATTTTTCAAAAGCTGTTGATCAATTTTACATGGTGGATCAACCGTAAGGATAGAAAAGGCAATAATATTTTTGAAGGCGGATTTTTAGGCCTGGACAATATCGGCGTATTTAACCGGAGCATCCAATTTCCCGGCGATACGAAATTGGAACAGGCTGACGGTACCAGCTGGATGGGAACGTATGCCTTGAACATGATGGACATTGCTTTGGAAATTGCGATGCACGACATTTCGTTTGAAGATACTGTTACCAAATTCTTCCAGCATTTCGTATTAATAGCCGAAGCTTTAAATGAACACCATTTATGGAATGAAGAGGATAAGTTTTTCTACGATGTACTAACAGTTGCTGATGCTCCACCGGTGCCATTACGCACAAAATCAATTGTGGGACTGACTCCACTATTTGCGGTATCTACCATCAACAAAAAAGCGATGGACAGGCTACAGGATTTTAAGAAACGAAGCACCTGGTTTGAACACTTCAGGAAGAAGAATAACAAGTTCTGGCCCAATGAAGAAAGAAGTGATAGCGAGGAAATATTATTATCGCTCGTGCAAAAAGATCGTTTGATCCATTTATTGAAACGATTATTGGATGAAGAAGAATTTCTATCTCCGGGCGGTATCCGTGCCCTCTCGAAATACCACGAAAAACATCCGTATTCAGTTTGGGTAGATCATACACATTACACCGTACGGTACGACCCGGGTGATTCAACTTCGGATATTTTTGGAGGTAATTCTAACTGGCGTGGCCCTGTGTGGATGCCTATTAATTTCCTGATCATCCAATCCATTCGCAAATACGGTGAGTTTTACGGTGATAATTTATTAATTGAATGCCCTACGGGCTCCGGAAAAAAAATGAATTTGTGCGGAGTGGCCGATGAATTAACACGAAGGATCATCAGTTTGTTCAGCAAAAACGACAAAGGTGAACGTTGTTTTCACAACAGGTACAATTGGTTTTACAAACAACCCGGCAATGAACATCTGGTTTTGTTCTACGAATATTTTCACGGGGATACCGGTATGGGACTTGGCTCCAGCCATCAAACCGGGTGGACGGCCCTGGTTGCAGAATTAATCAGTGAGTACAATGAAAAACAGGATGTAAATCATGTTGAGTTACCGCTACGGGAAGATCATTTACAATTTCAAAAGACATTGGGCAAAGTGTAGTTTTCCTGCATTTTGACTCATAATTCATTGTTTCACCCAAACCAACCATTGCCAGGCCTTTATTTCAAAATTTCTATTCAATGTAAAATCATTTTCGTAATGCATAAAAGCTTCCCTGAATTTTCCCAGTACCCATTTATCCAACAGCTCAAACTTTAGAGAATGGGCGGATAAATTTAAAAACACTATCACCTCATCGTCGCCTTTTTTCCTTAAATAGCTCAATAAATTTGCTGAATAGTTTGTATGTAATTGATACAATTCGCCGTGAGCATTTAATGCAGGATTGTTGTGATGTAGTTGCAAAAGTGTCCGGTAAAAATCATGTAATTCACAATGCTTCCTCCATTGAATAACATCTTTATCAAAAAATTTCAGTCGGTTTTTATTGGGTAATTCCTGGCCACTATAAATCAAGGGGATACCAGGCCAGGTGCAACTATGTACCGCCAGAACCTTTGCTGCATCACCATATTTTTCATATTCGCTTCCGTTCCAGCTGTTTTCGTCGTGATTGGATGTAAACCATGCTCTTAACCCAGGGACATTCTCATAATTGTCAAGAACATTTGTTAGTTCTTTTAGCGGCAACTTCTTCTTATACCAATCTTCTGTTGTATGCATCCAAATCCATGCATACGCTGCATCGAACACCTGCATATATTGCGGATATTGCAGGGGATCTGCTTCGGCTAACCAGAACAAGGATTTCAATTCATTCAGTTGCGGAATCGCCTCCATCCAAAAATCCAGTTCTACCCAAAAAGCCAGGTCGCAGCGGAAACCATCAATACCACATTTTCGCACCCAAAACTTCATGGCCTCTATCATGGCATGCCGCATATCTCTATTACTGAAATCAAGTTCAATAATATCGTCCATTCCTGATGCCCTTTTAAATTCGCCATTGTCTTCCCGTTCAAACCATTCGGGATGTGTTTTTGTCCAAACATGATCCCAACCGGTGTGATTGGCAACCCAGTCGATGATCACTTTGAATCCAAGCTTGTGTGCGTAGTCCACTAGGTTTTTAAAATCGTGAAGGGTTCCAAACTCTGGATTTACGGAAGTATAATCTGAACAGGCATAATAGCTCCCCATTGTGCCTTTCATTTCCTTCTTTGAAATCGGGGTTATTGGCATGAACCAGAGTGTTTGTACACCCATTTCTTTTAGCCGTGGTAAATGTTGTGCAAATGCATTGAAACTTCCTTCCTTAGTGTACTGGCGAAGGTTTACTTCATAAATATTGGTGTTGTAAATCCAGTCTTTAGCAACATTCATTTATCTAAGCTAAGAGATAAAGGTTTGAAAGAGAAAAATAAGCTAAGAGATAAAGGTTAGAAAGAGAAAAAGAGCAGGAACAAATTTGTATGGGAAATATAACTCCCGATAACCCTTATTAGAATTCAATGTCTCTTGATCACTTTATCGCTGCTGTTGTATGCTAAGAGATAAAGGTTTGAAAGAGAAAAAGAGGGCTGTCAGCAGTCTTGTAGAAAGTCCGTGTTAAAATAAGTTTCTCTTTGGCTCTTTTTCAGCTCTTTTTCTCTTAGCCCTTTTTCTACTCCTTCTTCTTAGCCTCTCTGTTAAAATATGCCGTCTCCTTATCTCTTTTCCCACTCTTTTTTCTCTTAGCCCTAATTTTGCACCCGATGAAAAGCTTCGATGTTCCCATTGTTTACCGCAGCCCGCTGATCTCGGCAGTGAAGAAAAAACGCAAAGAGCAGGACCGGATGAAACGTGACTTCTCCCCCACACTTCTTGACTTTGGCCCCTTGCGAATTTACCTGGCAAGGCATTTTGGTTTTTGTTATGGGGTAGAAAATGCCATCGATATTGCTTTCAGAACAATCGAAGAAAATCCCGGGAAAAGAATTTATTTGCTGAGTGAAATGATCCATAATCCCCAGGTTAACGCCGACCTGAAAGCGAATGGAGTTGAATTTTTACAGGATAATTCGGGCAACCAGGTTATTCCATTCGAAAACTTGACAGCAGATGATATTGTTTTAATTCCTGCATTTGGAACAACACTGGCTATCGAGAAAAAATTACGTGATATAGGCATACTGGTTGAGAAGTACAACACTACATGTCCTTTTGTTGAAAAGGTTTGGAACCGCAGCGAAGCAATTGCAAAGAATCAATACACCATCATCATTCATGGTAAACCCAATCATGAGGAAACAAGGGCAACTTTTTCGCATGCTTCTGCCAATGCTCCCTCAGTAGTGGTTAGAGATATGGACCAAACAAGGCAACTGGCACGATATATTCTTGGAGAGCTACCTGCTGAACAGTTTTATACTGAATTTAAAAATCAGTACTCCAAAGGTTTCGATGTTGGCGAACATCTCAACCGGATAGGTGTGGTCAATCAAACTACAATGCTGGCAAGCGATACACAGGCCATTTCCGATTTTTTAAAAGACACGATGATCAAAAAGTTTGGATTGACA
>Ga0193740_1000159_pt1 | contig 19855 bp, 19 predicted proteins | sample L2s1metaG_FD_145072 | JGI IMG/M metagenome (GOLD analysis project Ga0193740, IMG submission 145072) | Soil microbial communities from a riparian zone of the East river system, Colorado, United States - L2s1 | ecosystem: Environmental > Terrestrial > Soil > Riparian zone | place: USA: East River... | reverse complement strand
AAAGCATATATTTTTTCATCAGAATCTCCCCAGTTCATTCCTGCGTGAAGAATACTATACAATTTTTTTGTACCCGTCTTAAGAGACGCATTCAGGTTGATATATTCATCGGTTGAAATGGAAAGCTTGTGGTAACCATTGACTACAAAATTCAGAAGCCCGATGCTGTAACCATCGGAGCTGTCTGCAATATTGATTAAACCAAACTGGAATCCGTTTAATTTTTTAGCGTAGTTGATGACCCCTGCAATTTGAGCGCCTCTTATTCCCTTATTGGCAAAATTGGCAACACCTGCTATTTGTGTTCCGCTGACTTTTCTCCTGGCAAAATTTCCAACACCGCCTACCTGCAAACCACTCATGCTGTCGGCCACGTGATTATAGATGCCGCCTAACTGGAAGCCTGAAAATTTGCCTACCACATGATTATTAATGCCGGCTACCTGGAAGCCCTGCACGCTATCACCCAAAACAGTGTTGCTAATACCACCTAACTGAACACCCTGTACACTACCACCAACAATATTAAATATGCCGCCGGCCTGGAAGTACTTTACATCTTTTTTATCAATATTGAATAAGCCGCCCAATTCAACTCCATTTACTCCGCCATTATAACCTCCGAAAATATTCAGTGAAAAATTATTAATAACCTGGGGGCTCATGCTGCCATGTGTACTCAACCCTGGAGTAATTGAAAGTTGAAACGGTCGTTCGGTAAAAAACTTTTTGAGGTTAATTGTTTGTATTCTTTGCTTCGATGAAAGTAAAAATTTTCCCATCCCAGTTTTTTCTACCGTACCTGAGTCTACTCTGACATAGGTATAGGTAGTAGCGGTTTGATTATTCTCTACTGTAATTTTTAATGAGTCAGGAAGAAAATAATCCTCGGGACGCACAATCGTGATACGATCATCAGATGAAACAGGCATAATGGCAATGCTAATCTGCTGATCATACTTAGGTTCGATGGTCACCGTAGTGTCTTCATAAAACTCCTTGCTTACAGTTAAAGCAGCTGTTTTTACCTTACTCTTTAAACGAACTGCAAAGAAACCTTTTTGATTGGTGAGTGCCGATGTGAGAAGGCTTTTTTCGTAAATGCTTGCATTCGGTAGCATATATCCTGTTTCGTTATCGAGGACATAACCCGTTACTACATAAAATTTGTCTTCGGTGATAGCTTTATTTGTAACAATGGTAATTTTTATAGGTGCCCTGCGAATAATAAGATAGTTTCCACTTTCCTTGTACTCATAGCCGCTGAAAAATATTTGGTCGAGGATTTCCTTTACTGTTTTATTTGTGGCCGATAACGAAACCAGGCTATCCTTTTTAAGGATCGAGCTGTTGTAGGAGAAGTAAAAATTGCCTTTGTTACTAATAATCTCTAATACATCATCCAACCGCTGCCTCGAAACGTTTATGGTTAAATTTTTATTGAGAATATTCTGTGCAGAAGCTAAATAGCAAACCGATAACAGGAAAACAACTGCAGTTGTTTTCACCAACCAATTATTCAATCTTTTGTTCATCGTAAAATAATTCTGTCTTTTTCTTTAATTACAATAATGTCGAAGGTTTCGTGGATGATATCTAAAATTCTGTCGAGTGACTCATTATCAAATGGCGCAGTTAACAGTAAACCGCGAAGCTTTGGATTCTCAATTATTATATTAGCACCGTAGGCTTCATTCAATACTTCCACAAACTTCCACAGTGGTGTATTATCACAAACAAATTGTTTAGAGCGATAATAGTTGTAAAGTTTATCCTCAACTCTGTCTTTCACCAATACTGAATCCTGTTCCGCCACTTTCGTCTTTTCATTGGGGTGGAGTTCTACCATTTTATTATTTCGTATAACCTGCACAACGCCTGTTTCCACAATTACTTCCGTTATCCCATTTGCACTTCTTACATTAAAAGAAGTTCCAACAACACGTACCGTGATGTCATTAACATTAATGATAAATGGCTTTTCCCGGTTTGGAGTTACATTAAAAAATGCTTCTCCTTTTAAATGAATGGTACGTGTTTGGCCTTTAAACATGGAAGGATAATCAAGCTCAGAGTTTTTATTCAAGGTTACAACAGATCCATCGGGTAACGTATCGGTTTTAGTGGCCTGGCCTGATGCTACCACTATATTTTGAACTGGTTTTTCATTTAATAATATATAGCCTAAATAACCGGCTCCTATGATTATAACGAACAGGGCAGCTATTCTCCACCACCTTACAGGATTCATGTTTTTTACAATGGCGGTTTGCGTTGGCCGATCAATTCGTGCTTTAAATCTTTGCCACGCTAAATTTTCATCTACCATACTTACGGTAGCCAGTGCTTTGCTTTCCTCCCAAATGGTTTTAAAATCTTCATATTGCTTTTTGTTGGCAATACTGCGGTTGATCCATCCCTCTACCCATAGACGTTCTTCTTCCGTCGCCTCACCCAACACGTATTTAACAAGCAGGTCATCGTTAATATGGTCGAAATTCGGACTCAATTGATAGTGTTTAAAAATTTGAATAAACAGAATACGGTAAAAGGAAGAAACTCGACCAGTTTTGTTCTTAATATTTTTAAAGCTTTTCCCATGTGATTCTCCACAGTTTTTATAGAAATTCCCAGGTGGTCAGCAATTTCACGGTACCGTAGTTCTTCAAAGCGACTTAATTGAAAAACTGTACGGCATTGTTCGGGTAATTCATTAATTGCTCTGGTCAACTGTTCCTCCAGTTCTTTCATGGAAAACTTTTTGCCCGGTATATAGCTTTCATTTTTCATGGTATGTGTGAAATGCTGCTGGTATTCAGACTGCACTTTCTGGTGCTTTAAGTAATTCAGGCTTTCATTATAAACTGCGCGGTATAAATAAGCCGCGACGGAACCGGAAATGGAAAGACCTTTCGAACGTTCCCAAAGTTTGAAGAAAACCTGCTGCACCACTTCCTCTGCAGCCGCCTCTTCCCTGATGATGGTGCAGGCATAGGCGTGCAGGTTCTTAAAATGAGTTTTGAAAACCCGTTCAAATACCGCTTCGTCCTGTTGAACTAACGAATCAATCAAATAGCCATCATTGTCGTCCATCCCCGTGAGTTGTGTTCTGTATGCAACAGCTTGCGTCAAAAGTAGTTTTTAATACAACAATTGAAGGGCCCTTTACCCCTATTGGGATTCAAAATATTTTCCTGGGCTTATTATATAATGAGAATGGAACAGAGACAGATTCCGCACCAGGCAGTGCATAAATAATACGAGAGAGAGACAAATTCATTCTGATTCTTCATTGCTTAATCTATTGACAAATGAACAGGAAAAGCCTTTTTTGACATAAGAATGGACGGAACTTCTCTGGAAGGAAAAAAGAGATTTGCATATGAGACAAGAAATTGCCTGCTGCTGAACTACAAGCTTTTGCCTTGCTGGCGATCTAAGCAACAGGAGTTTTTTTGCCTTATAAATTCTGCCGCAAATAATTCACCGTCGAATTTAAGAGCCACTAAATCGTAATATTTAAAATACAAACCCCCTGATGCTCTCACTTTGCTAATTCAATCTGATGTTTACAGTCGTAGTTTGATTTGCCATCACTTTTATTTTTGATTCCTCAAAAGAAGGAGGACCAAAAAGAATGCGTGGATTATTGGAGATGCCCCATGGCTCTTTTGGATAACCAATAAGATTTGTCTTCATGCTTTTGTTACGGTCAATATCCTGGTAAGCCACAAAAGCATATTCACCTACCGCAAGATTAGTAAATTCAAATACCATTTTTGAAGCTGTGACTTCGCGTGTAGTTCTGGCCAGCTGCTTGCCTGTTTTTAAAAAATTTGTTTCATTGAAAATACCCGCAGAAACCTCGCCGCCTTTTTTTATTTGAATGTTTTCTATTTGAACAATCACTTTACCAGTTTGTGCATTGCTTTGAATGTAAATACCAAGGGTCAGTAAAAGTAGTATTCGTATTTGCATGTATTAAAAACAAACGAAAAAGCCTTTAGTTGAAGCTAATTGGTTTTGCAAAGTTTAACTATTTAACGTCGCGTTGCTTAATCAAATATTCCTAAGCCTGCTTTCTTTTTGAAAACCATTTACGCCAATCGTAATAGTCTGATCGTGTGGTTGCAAAAAATGAAGCCTGCAAAGCCACGATGAAAATAATCCAACCCAAAAATGCAACAAATGAAGTGTTAGGTGTAAGCAAAACGGTGATTATTGCAGCAAGACTAACTCCTGCAATTGCTATCAGTATTCTTATGACTTTAGACAGTTTCATAATAATGGTTTAAAAGAACGATGCATGAAGTTAAAAATTTGGCGAATGATATTATCGATTTTTGGAAATTTACCCGTCAAAATGTTATCGAATAATTTCTGTCAATCTAAATCAACTGGTGATATCTTATTAACCCAGTCAAGAGATTTTTTGACAAAAACCGGAGCTTTTAACCTCCACCCGATATATACCTGGAAATAGGAATATTGTTTGACGAGCCTGGATACATCTTCGATTTTATGACCATACCCCCGGAGCCTTGACTCAACCCCGGCAAAAAAGCGTTCACTATGGTAACTAATTGCAGTTTGAAAACTATAACCCGTTGTAAATTTTGTTCCTTTTGACAGTACCAGTTTGTTGGAGTCATTGATGGAGACGGATTTAAAAAAATCCACGCCAAGGCTAGGGCCGGCTCCCAGGCTCACTGAAAATTTTGGGGAGATAACAAGCGTACCTGTAATTGGCAATATCGTGTTGAGGTCGGTACTGTATGTACTTTCATTTTGAACTCCGGAAGTATTGGACTCATTTTTAAACCGATAGGTGGCTACTTGCAAAGTGGGTAAAATGGTCAGTGCAGACCTACGCTGAACCTGGGTACCTCCTGTTAGTGCTGCGGTTGAAAATTTTGAATTTATATTATATCGTATTAAACCACTGAAATAACCAATGGAGAGATCGGGGAAAACGCGGTAGGGAGAATCTGGCAATGCGCTTCTCGAAAAATCATTGCTGTTTTTTAAATAAAAACCTTTCACTGAACTAAGGTCAAAACTCAAATTGAACCTGTTAATACTAAAGCCTGTCTTAAAACTGAATTGTTCTGATTTACCTTTTTTATCATCCTGGTCGCTGTTCATAAAATTCGGCGAAAAACTTAGGCCGAGGTCCAGGTAACGATAGCTGAAACCAAAAGACAAATTGTTTGTTTCATTGGGTGCAAGTACAAGTTTAAAATCTTTATCGTATTCTATTGTATATTTCATCCAGTTTGCACTCACCCACGATTGCAGGTGCAGCATTGTATCTAACCTGGTGATATAGTTGGAATCGCTCAACATTTTAGAAGTGGGTTGGATACTGTCCTGATTCTGTTGACCACACACTGATTGAATATTTACAAAAAATAAAAAGCCGAAAGCCGCCAGGAACAAGCTGACTTGTGGCAGCGTAATTTTTATTGAATTGGAGTTGGACAACTGGGAAGCATCTAAAGCATAAGACACTTCCGCCTTTATTTTACCTGATTCTTTTTATAAGGAGAAAGAAATTTGTGATGTTGATGCAAAAGAAAAGCAATTATTGTTGCCGTTTAGCTGTTTGTATTATAGAGGGAATAGGGTATAAAATTTTCGCTATGCTGCGATAAGAAAGTGGAACCAAATGATGAAGTAATAAAATTTATTCGCCGCTTGCAGGATAGCCAAGGTTAACGTGTACATTATTTGGATCAGCCAGAGTAGCTGTTAATCGTTCTTCAGGTACATCAATTTGCCCGGTTTCGCCTGAAGCAATCACCTCATATTTTATTGTATAATGTTCGGTGATCCTGTTAAAGCCAATGATTTCAGCATGAGCGATCGGGTTTCCCTTACCGCCACCCTTAAATGACATATTCTCGAGCAAAAACACCCGGTCTCCGTTTTGGTATCTCATTTCCCGAATTTAGGGGTAAAGAGCATGCGTACGTGTAATCGCTAAAAAAAGTTTTATACACATTTGTTAAATGCATTGAACTGAATGAATTAGCCTACAATTCAACATCTACTAAAGTCTTCGTAAATCATTGTTAAACTATATCAGTGGCTTTATAAACAAAAGCGGTCATCGTTATTTTGACCATTATAATCTGAATCTGAACTTTTCAAACCGGTTAAATGAAATTCAAACAACTCCTGTTAATAGCTGCTGTTAGCTTTACTTCTGCATGTGCAGGTATGATTATCTATTCAGGGTTTTTAGAAAAAAAGCAGGTGATCGTCTCCACGGAAAAATATAGTCCGGCGGTTCATTATTCAAAATATTTTGAAGGCGGCAACGGAACTGTTGAAGGTTTGGATTTTACAAAAGCTGCCGGAAGTGCTGTGCCTGCAGTAGTGCACATCAAAACTAAAACTGCAGCCAGGAGAGCAAGTGAAACCAATGAAGACGCAAATAATTTTTTACAACAGTTTCTTGGAGTTGAATTTGGTCCGGCTTTTATTCCGGAACAGAGAGCTTCTGGCAGCGGCGTCATAATAAGTGACGATGGATATATTGTAACCAACAATCACGTGATAAGCGATGCAAACGGTGAAGTTGCAGGCGAGATCAATGTTACGCTACACACGGGCAAGACCTACAAAGCAAAACTCGTTGGCCGAAGCGAAACTACCGATGTTGCAGTGCTTAAGATTAACGGCAATCATCTGCCCTATATCATCTTTGGCAATTCTGACCTTCTTCAAACCGGACAATGGGTGTTAGCCGTTGGCTATCCTCTAAGTTTAGAGGCCACCGTTACTGCCGGTATCATTTCAGCCACGGGTCGCAATATTGGTTTTAACAGGCAGATTAAGAATGACAAAGACAACCAGAGAACTTTTATTCAAACTGATGCAGCCGTGAACAGTGGTAATAGCGGAGGTGCGTTGATTAATACAAATGGTGAATTGATCGGCATTAATTCCGCTATCATTTCTCCTACTGGCACTTATGCGGGTTATTCATTTGCCATACCGGTAAATACAGTGAAGAAGGCTGTTAAGGAAATTATTCAATCCGGTGGTGCAGAAAAAAGAAGTTACGTAAACTAAAGCCGGTGTGAGACTATATTTTGTTTAAGATTGTTTGATACAATGATAATTTTAATTGAACAATTAAACCATGGCTCTTAACTGTTCTATTCTTTCATCAAAGCTCAAGGGTGAATCGAAAGGGTTCTCCAAAGGCTTGAATAGTTCCATTAATTCATTTGAATGATTTTCAGGTTTCTGTGTTTTCATATTAATATGCACAAAGTTGCTCCATAGTACCGATTTCAGTTTATCCTTGCGTTCATTCCACATTTTCATTTCAACCATTACTTCTCTTTTTCCTGCATGTAGTAATGTTGAATCAATAACAACTGTTTCCATGAGGAAAGCAGGTTTCAGATAAGTGATCTGGTTTTTACCGACTACCCAGCCCAAACCATTTTGTGCCGCATAATGATAAATGTTGAAATTCAAATTTGCCATGATGTGGTCTTCCCTGGCATTGATGAAGTAATCAATGTAACGTGCATTATTCAAATGATTAAAAGGATCGCAGTCGGGAAAACGAATAAGAGCTTTGTTCTCCCAAATTTTGGATGGAGTATTCATGGATGCAATTTATAAAGTCAAAAATTATCAGCACAAAAAATAAGCGTGGGTTGGTTACACACTTAAATTTGCTTTTATTTCATCCTTAACTTCCACGTAATCATGAAGTACTCCTCTGAGGCTGGGCAAACTATTTCCATGCCGGAATTTTTATCCGGCGGAGGTGAAATGGGTCAAAGGATCCGCGAATATGACTGGTCGAAAACTTCACTGGGCCCAGTTGAAACCTGGCCACAAAGTCTGCGAACCTGCATACGCATCATGCTTACATCACGGCAACCTATCTGGATCGGCTGGGGAAAGGAATTGATCAAGTTTTATAACGACCCCTATAAAGCGATCGTAGGCGGTAAACATCCATGGGCCCTGGGCAAGCCTGCATCAGTAGTGTGGAAAGATATCTGGAAGGATATCGAGCCCATGCTTCAACAAGTGATGGAAAAAGACGAGGGAACTTATGTAGAATCACAACTGCTGATTATGGAGAGGAATGGTTACCCCGAAGAAACTTACTACACATTTTCCTACACACCAATTCCGGGAGATGATGGTAAAACTGCCGGCATGTTTTGTGCGAACACGGATGATACCGACAGAATTACCAGTGAACGACAATTGAAAACCCTTACGCAGTTAGGAAAGCGTTTGGTTGATTGCAAAACCAATGAAGAAATCATTGATAAAACAATGGCAACGTTCCAGGAAAATCCATACGATTTTCCGGTTGTGATCTTCAGAACAATTGTTGATAATAAGGCCGTATTGGTTCATTCCACTCCATTAGGTTCTTCAGAAAAACTTGTGCCCCGGGAATTTAATCTTGATGCAGATAATGAACTTGCTGCAACCGTAAAAAAAGCGTTTAAAGAACGAAAACCCCAATTGTTCGAAAACCTTATAAAAAGAATTGGAAATTTACCGAGAGGAGCGTGGCAGGTTTCGCCTGATACAGCAGTTGTTTTGCCAATAACGCAAACTGCAACAAAAGAACAATACGGAATGTTGGTGGTTGGGTTAAATCCTTATCGCCTGCCCGATGAAAAATATATGAGCTTTTTCTCGCTGGTTGCGGACCAGATAGCAACATCGTTTGCCGATGTACATGTTTTGGAAGAAGAAAGAAAAAGAGCGGCGGCGTTAGCAGAAATTGATCGTGCAAAAACAACATTCTTTTCCAACATCAGCCATGAATTCAGAACTCCGCTTACATTATTGCTAGGACCCATTGAAGATGCCTTGCATCATCCTTCCACCAGTAACGAAAATAAGGTCCGGATGGATGTGGCCTATCGCAATGCTTTGCGCATGCAGAAGATGGTAAATACATTGCTGGATTTTTCAAGAATAGAAGCCGGAAGAATGGAAGGCAAATTCAGTCGCATTGATATCTGTTCCTTCACACAGGATTTGGCCAGCATATTCCGTTCAGCAATTGAAAAAGCAGGAATGACATTGGTATTTGATTGTGATAAAATAAAAAATGAAGTGTATGTGGACATTGATATGTGGGAGAAAATTGTACTCAACCTTGTGTCAAATGCATTTAAATACAGTAAAGAAGGAAGTATTACGGTTAAGGTAAAAGAAAAGGGTAACAAATTACGGTTAATGGTCTCTGATACTGGTGTTGGAATTCCAGCGGATCACATTGATAAAGTATTTGACCGATTCCATAGAGTTGAAAATATTCATGGAAGAAGCCAGGAAGGAACCGGCATTGGGTTGGCTATGGTAAAGGAACTGGTTCGCATTCACCAGGGTAGTATTACCGTTGAAAGCGAAGTGGAAAGAGGCAGCACATTTACAGTTACTATACCAACCGGCAAATCTCATTTATCAGACGATAAAATAGTAGACATCCCCGGCTCCGCAACCAAATATGCAGATGCCTTTGTAAACGAAGCATTAAGATGGAATAGCCCCGACAGAAAGAATCACGAAACCAACGATGAAATTCCAAAAGAAACTCTACCTCTTGAGAACTCAACGAAAAAATACAAAGTTCTTCTTGCTGATGACAATGCGGACATGAGAGATTATGTGAGTCGCTTACTCTCCGATCATTTTGAAGTGAAAACAGCAATTGATGGCGAAGATGCTTTTATGAAAGTATTACACGAAAAACCCGATCTTTTACTTTCAGACGTTATGATGCCAAAGCTGGATGGATTTGGATTGCTGAATAAAATCAGGAATCACCCGGATCAAAAAAACCTTCCTGTAATATTACTCTCTGCACGTGCAGGAGAAGAAGCAAAAGTAGAAGGACTGGATGCCGGAGCAGATGACTACCTGGTAAAACCTTTTTCAGCCAAAGAATTACTTGCCCGTGTTGAAGCCAACATCAAGATTGCAAAAAGCCGTGTTGCAGCCGAAGCTAATTTACGGGAGATGATTAGACAATCACCGGTGGCAACGGTTTTATTGAAAGGCCGTTCCATGGTTATTGAAATAGTAAATGAAAAAGGGTTGGAACTATGGGGAAGAAAATATGACGACGTGATCAACCGACCAATTACACAGGCTTTGCCCGAACTGATTGACCAGGGATTTGACAAATTGTTAGACCAGGTATACACAACAGGATCACCATTCAAGGGAAATGAAGTACCCGTTCAGCTCATACGTTTTGGCCAACCTGAAATTTTTTACCTGAACTATATTTATCAGCCATTAAAAAACGAGTATGGCGATTCGGAGGGGATTATAGCAGTAGCCATAGATGTAACTGAAACAGTTGTTACGAGAAAAAAGATAGAAGAAAGCCAGCAAGAATTAAATGAGTTGGCGAACGCCGTGCCCCAATTGGTTTGGGTGGCCAACTCCAACGGCGATGTACTTTATTATAATGAAAGAGTAAGTGAATTTTCAGGCGCACAAAAGAAAAACGATGGCAGGTGGCAATGGGAAGGACTTGTACACCCCGACGATCTAAGGGCTACAGATAGAGCCTGGGAAGAATCTGTAAAAAAGGGTGTTGAATACCAGGTAGAACATAGAATCAAAATGAAGAACGGCGAATATCGCTGGTTCCTATCCCGTGCAGTACCACACAAAGACGAAAAAGGAAATATCATCAAATGGTTTGGTACTGCCACGGATATTCATTCCTCTATGGAACATGCATCTATTTTGGAGGAGGAAGTACAAAACAGAACACAGGAATTAAGTGAACTGAATGTTATTTTAAAACAATCGAATAACGAACTCCAACAGTTTGCACATGTTGCCAGTCATGATCTGAAAGAACCGTTACGAAAAATCAAAACGTTTGCCGGAAGGTTAAAAGATGACAAGCAAAGCTCTTTCTCGGAAAGTGGAAAATTGTATATCGAGAAAATTAATTCTGCTACAGACCGGATGGGTCTCATGATTGAAGGCGTGTTAAACTATTCAATGTTAAGCGCTGCTCATCAAAGGATTGAAAAGGTGGATTTGAATGAAACTATCCAAAGCATTGAATCGGACCTCGAGATAAGCATCGCTCAGAAAACCGCTAAAATCCATTTAAGTGAATTGCCCGTAGTGGAAGGTGCCTCTATTCTTTTATACCAGCTCTTCTATAATCTTATCAACAATTCATTGAAATTTTCAAAACCCGGAGAGGCCAGTTTGATTACGGTTTCCTCAGCTATCGTCCAGGAAAATAATACTAAGTATGCTGAAATAACTATCCGGGATAATGGAATTGGATTTGAGCAGGAATTTGCCGAAAGAATATTTGAAACATTTTTACGGCTGAATTCAAAAGATATGTTTGAAGGCACAGGTCTTGGTCTATCGCTTTGCAAAAGAATTGCCGAAAGACACGGCGGTTTCATTAAAGCGTTTGGTGAACCCGATAAAGGAGCCACCTTTGTAACCTACCTGCCATTGAAACAAGTGAACAGGAGTATTTAATGTATGAAACAGGTTTTGCTAATAGATGATGACCGTGACGATGCCGAACTTTTTAAAGAAGCATTATCAGAAATTGATTCAGCTATTGGTTTTGAGCATTATGAGGATTCAAAGACGGGTCTGAAAATATTGTTAGACAAACAGGCGCAATTACCAGACTTCATTTTCCTGGACATCAACATGCCCATCATAAGTGGATGGCAATGCCTTGCTGAGTTTAAAAAAACGGATCACCTGAAACATATCCCTGTTATTATGTTCACAACTTCATCTCAATTAAAAGAAAGAGAAATTGCAACGGAACTTGGCGCTGCAGGATTTATAACAAAACCAAGTGAGTATAAAGCACTAAAGCAATTGTTGTCAGAAATTATTAACTAATTAAAGTATTAACTGGCTTAAAGCACACTGAACTTTTTAGTGGGCTACATCAAAAGACATGAATCATTTCACTAATTGTTTCTCTTCGATACGTCGATATAAATTTTGTACATAAGGCACATATTCAACAAAAGTTTCCGGCTTTACTATATAATCTGCAGCACCGGAAGCAATACATTTTTCAATAATGGTTCTTGTTGAGGACGTAGAGGTTATAACAACGGGAATATGCATGTAAATGGGACTTGTTTTTACTTCATGAATAACATCATAGCCATTTTTACCAGGCATGTTTAAGTCTGATAGTATTAGGTCTGGTAATGAATTTTTGTTTTCATTAAGCCATTCAAACAAGGTGTCGCCATTTCTAACCTGGGCAACTATTTCAAACAAGCCGGCAGCATCAAATCCTTCCTTCATAAAAACTTGTTCATCCTCGTCGTTTTCCACTAAAACGATCTTGTACTTTTTCATACCTGGTATAACTTTTCTTTTTCTTCATTCAAAGTAAAATAGAATGTGGTGCCCTTGCCTGGCTTTGATTCAGGCCAGATTCTTCCTCCATGCCTGTCAACAATCTTTTTACAAATCGCCAGCCCGATGCCGGTGCCTGGATATGTTTTTTTAGTATGAAGTCTCCTGAAAATTTCAAATACCTTGTTCAAATCGGCTTCGGCAATGCCAATGCCATTATCACTAACCGAAAATATTACATGCCCGTCTTCATGAAACCCGCCAATTTTTATTTTGGGTGACTTTAAATCAGTGAACTTAAGTGCATTGCTTAATAAATTCTGAATCAGCTGCACCAGCTGCACACGATCTCCTTCCACGGTTTTCACATCATTTTCCACGGTGATTTGTGCATTGCTTTTTTCGGCCGATGTACGAACGTTCTGAATGGCTTCATTGATTAAATCATCAACGTTGATCGTTTCTTCCACCAACTCTGTCTTGCCTAGTTGGGAATAATGCAACAGGTTTTGAATCAACTGCTTCATTCTGTCGGCGGACTTAATAGCCTTTTCAATGTACATTTTCAGATCCTCGTTCTGCTCGTTACTTAGTTTGATATTGATTAATTGCAAAAAGCTTTTTATACTGCGAATCGGCTCCTGCAGGTCGTGGGATACGATTGAAGTGAATTGCTCCAATTCCTGGTTAGCGTGACTCAATTCTGTGTTGGTTACACGTAATTCACCAGCTATTATCCTGTATCGCTCATAGCTTTCATGTAAGGCTTTTTCAGATTCCTTTCTTTCAGTAAGGTCCCTGGTTACTTTTGAAAAACCAATATGAACGCCATTGCTGTTGTAAACAGAAGTTATTACCACGTTAGCCCAAAACAGACTACCGTCTTTTCGAAGCCTCCAGCCTTCTTCCTCGTATTTGCCTTCTGCTTTAGCAATTTTTAATTCATAGGCTGGTTTGCCATTTAAAATATCTTCTTCGGGATAAAAGATGGAGAAATATTTCCCGATAATCTCGCTTTCAGTATAGCCCTTGATTTTTTTTGCCCCTTCATTCCAGCTAATGATTCTTCCTTTTTCATCCAGCATAAAAATTCCGTAGTCAGTTACCTGTTCTACCAATGAGCGATAACGTTCCTCGCTTTGGCGAAGGTTTTCTTCATTTGCCTTTTTTTCAGTTAGATCACGGGTAACTTTTGAAAAACCAATATGCTTGTTTTGTTCGTTGAACAAGACTGTAATTACTACGCTGGCCCAAAACACTGAGCCGTTTTTTCGCACCCTCCATCCTTCCTCTTCATATTTACCTGTTGCAATGGCAATCTTAAGTTCGTTTTCAGGTTTTTTATTCTGAAGATCCTCGCTCGTATAAAAAGTAGAAAAATGCTTTCCAATAATTTCATCACGGGAGTATCCTTTAATCTTTTGTGCTCCTTCGTTCCATGAAACAATATGCCCGGTCTCATCAAGCATAAATATGGCATAGTCCCGGACTGCTTCAACCATCAGGCGAAAGCGTTCCTCATTTTGCCTGAGTTCAATTTCTATATTTTTCTGTTGAGAAACGTCCCTGATTATACAGCTATAGCCTAATAGTTTTCTTTCTTCGTCAAAAATGGGGGATATATACATTTCTGCCCAAAACTGGGTGCCGTCTTTTTTGAAACGCCATCCTTCGGAAAGCAATTTTCCCTTCTTTAAAGCAAGGTCAAGCTCGTATTCGGCCTTTACCTGGTCTGCGGACGTACGATAAAAAACAGTGACATGTTTATTAAGTAATTGGTCCGGGTTATAGCCGGTAATGGCAGTAACAGCAGGGGTTGAATAGGTAACATATCCTTCCACATCAAGGATAACTATAGCTTCAGTTATGCCCTGTAGCAATAAGTTATAATCTATAATCATGGTCAAGGGTTAAAGTCCGTGGCAGACTTTATCCATTAAAGTTATATCGTTTGTTGAAAAAAGCTGAGGTTCAAATCAAGGGAATTTTGGACGAAATTCGCTTTACATATTAAGTGTAATCATCACAGGGTAAAAATGTATACTTAACGGGATGAAAACCATCATTTAAACGTTACACAATTTAATTTACCACACAATATACCACTTACCCTGTCCGTCTTTTGCGTACAACAGGCCATTACTCATCTGGTGCACCTCCCTATTTTCTTGTGGATGGAAAAAGACTTTTTGTTCATACACCCGCACGTTATTATTTTCCCGGGTCAGGTAATTAATCAATGCATTCATAGTAGGGGGCACATCGTGCAACCATTGCGCATCTTCTTCTTTTACAAACGCCTGGCTCATTTAGAATGGTTTTTATCCCATGCTGTGCATGGCATTGCGTTCTACTTTGCCTAAAGTATTATTCATCGTATTGTAAGCATCTTTGGCAGCATTTTCAATTTTCTTTGTGCTATTATTCCTTTTACGAGTGTAAAGAATAATTCCGGCAATACTGGCGCCAACTGCTGTGGCTGCTAACAGGATATTTTTCATTTTTTATTATTTAAGGAACTTCTGCAATCCATATACCACATAATAATTCTCAGGAATGGCTTTTGATTTAAATAGAAAAAAGCTATGAAAAAAACGTTTACGCATGTTATCAGGTGGGGACTCCCCCTGCCTATTCTTTTATTCCTGCTATCCTGTAACTCTTCCCGGCGATCGATAGGCATTGAAGAAGGATGGGAACTGTTAAGTGAGCGAAAGGTGAATTTTGTTAAGGATAAGGATGATATCACAATCAATAACCGAACACCATACACGGCAGTACGCTTTAAGGTGGAAGACAAGGATGTTCATATCAACGATCTTAGGATTTATTTTGACAATGGGGACAAGCTTGAACCTAATATGGACGATGATATCCCAGCCAACGAATTCAGTCGCGTAATTGATTTAGGGAGGGAAGGCCGTTATATCGATCGTATAGAGTTTAAGTACAGGAGCACTGGAAGTATCTTAAGGGGACGGGCGAATGTACTGGTACTTGGGAAAAAATATTACAGGGAGTATTGAGGATTTATACAGTGGCATGATAATAGTAACCATTCAACTGTTCTCTTATTATATATTTTTTATCAGAGGGTAAGCAGTTGTGAAGAAAGAATTTGACGTGAAAGAAAACATTGCTTACCCCTTTTTTATGCCCTATTTAAAAGAAGAAGCGGCCTTACGGGGCCGCCCATTAAAACTAACTGCTATGAGGATTTAAGATAGGACGTGTTTGATGATGTAAAATTGCACCGATTTTCTTCCCAGGTCAATCCCAATTGCATTCAACCTGCTGTATTTTATATTGAACTGTGATTTCAATTGAATGAACTGTTTTTATTTCCTTTTCTAAAACAAAGAAAACAAATCATTGAACCCTTACAATGGTCTTTCCAGTAAACGGGGGTTTTGAGTTAGTAGATAGCCAAAAAAATTTAGCGCTGTCAATCTGGCAAACTTCTTTACTTTGGAACGGGCATTGATAAATGCTGTTGAATTAATCACCAATTTATAATCGAACAATCATGGTTGCAGAAAAAGGTACTATTTCCATTCATACGGAGAATATATTTCCCATTATTAAAAAATTCCTGTATTCTGATAACGAGATCTTTTTAAGGGAGCTGGTGAGCAATGCAGTGGATGCCAGTCAAAAAATAAGGAGGCTGTCCTCGCTCGGGCAATATAACAAAGAACTTGGCGACCTCACTATCCAGGTTTCGGTGGATGAAAAAGCGAAGACGATTACAATAAGTGACCGGGGGATTGGTATGACTGCCGACGAGATTAAAAAATACATAAATCAAATAGCATTTTCCGGGGCCACTGAGTTCCTGGAAAAATTCAAAGAGGCAAAGGACGCCAACGAGATCATTGGGAAATTCGGTCTTGGGTTTTATTCAGCATTTATGGTAGCTGAAAAAGTCGAGATTGAAACGCTCTCGTACCAGGAAGGTGCAGAACCGGCGAGATGGGTTTGTGACGGTAGTACAGAATTTGAAATTACAGAAGGTGGCAAACTGACAAGAGGAACGGACGTCATTCTCTATATCAATAAGGAATCGGAAGAGTTTTTACAAAAGCAAAAAATACAGGAGATACTTGATAAATATGCAAAGTTTTTACCTGTACCGATCCAGTTCGGCACAAAAACAGAAACTGTAGAAGATGGGAAAGATGAAAAAGATGAAACCAAATACAAAACTGTAGATGTTCCAAATATCATTAATGATACAGTCCCTATTTGGACAAAACAGCCTTCTGACCTGAAAGACGAGGATTATTTGAAGTTTTATCAGCACTTATACCCTTTTTCCGAAGAACCTTTATTCTGGATCCATCTCAACGTTGATTATCCTTTTCATCTTACTGGTGTTCTATATTTCCCGAAACTGAAGAATGATTTTGAAGTTCAGCGCAACAAAATTAAATTGTTTTCGAGGCAGGTGTTTATTACAGATGAAGTAAAGGATATCGTTCCTGAATTTTTGATGTTGCTGCATGGGGTAATTGATTCGCCGGATATTCCGCTTAATGTAAGCCGCAGCTTTCTGCAGGCAGATAGCAATGTAAAAAAGATCAACAGCTATATCACAAGAAAAGTAGCCGATAAACTGAATGAACTATTTAAAAAAGACAGGAAAGCATACGAAGCAAAATGGGGCGATATTGGTCTTTTTGTGAAATATGGAACTATTACTGAAGAAAAATTTTACGAGAAAGCAAAAGAATTTTTATTGCTCACCAGCACCAGGAATGAACACTTTACTTTAGAAGAATACAACGCAAAGGTGAAAGACTTCCAAACGGACAAGAGCGGAAGAACAGTTTACTTATATACAATGGACGAAGAAAGGCAGCATGCTTATGTGCAGGCCGCCAATAAAAGGAACTACGATGTTTTGTTAATGAACACTCCTATCGATAACCATTTTATGCAGCACCTTGAAATGAAATTGGAGAAAGTTTCTTTCAAGAGGGTAGACGCTGATGTGCTGGATAAGTTGATTGAAAAAGAGGATGCCGCCAAACACGAATTAACCGAAGAAGAAACCAAAAATCTAAAAGACATCTTCGAAAAGGCCATTAATAATAACAATATGAAAGTGGAGGTGGAAAGTTTATCTGCAGAAGAACTACCGGTCACAATCACCATGGAGGAATGGATGCGGCGTATGAAAGACATGGCCAAAATTGGAGGTGGAGGAATGAATTTTTACGGCGCCATGCCCGATACTTATAAAGTTGCTATTAACGGAAATCACAAATTGGTTTCAAAGATTTTGCAGTCGGACTCCGAACACCAGGTTACCCTGGCGAGGCAGGCATTTGACCTGGCATTGTTATCACAAGGTTTATTAAAAGGTGCGGACCTTACCGCTTTTGTGGAAAGAAGTGTGAAGGTTGTAAGTGAATAATAAATCGTCCTGTTTAGAAATGATTAGGGCTTGTGAGTACACAAGCCCTAATTGATTTTATATATATCGGAATACCTTTTTAGAGCGGCGCCTTGTGTCCCACAAGCCGCAGTTATTTGTTTAATGCAAATACTTAAGCACCCTCTTCCTGAACTGCTCTAAATCTTCCTGCGTGCTCATTTCATCAAATTTTTCACTTCTTCCGTTTTTATTCTTACGAACGAGAATTACTTTTTCCCCGTTCACAATGGTACTGTTAGCCCTGTAAAAAATATTCGCTAATTCGTCCTTATCATTAAGTGTTTGCAACTCTTCAATTTTTGCAACATCAATCACGTACTCTTTCATAAAAAAAGAATTTACCAACCACCACTGGCGCCGCCTCCGCCGCCGCCGCCGCCGCCAAATCCTCCAAAACCACCTCCACCGCCGGACCAGCCTCCCCCTCCTCCGGACCATCCACCACCGCCACGGCCTGCGCTTCCCAACATTTCTCCCAAAATAAGAGGGCCAAGCCATCCGCTTCCTCTGCGAGACATGTAACCTCCTCCACGATTGCCGCCACCTCCTCCAAAAATGCTTAGGATGATTATCAGAACAATGATGCCAAAAATAATTTTTCCAAAACGAGGCATTTTAACTGCATCCCTGTCACGGTAGCCTGCGGGTGCTGTGTATTCCCCTGCAGCCGCTTTTATAATGGAATTGATCGCTTCGTCGAACGCCCGGTAATAATCCTGGCTGCGAAAATTTGGCCGTAAATCATTTTCAATGATTGACTTGGCAATGATATCCGGAATAGCTCCTTCCAGGCCATAACCAACTTCAATCCGGAGCTTTCGTTCCTGCATTGCGGCCACAATCACAATACCATTATTATTTTTCTGGTTGCCTACTCCCCAGTCACGCAAAATTTTTAGTGCAACATCTTCAATGGGATATTCTACGCCGCTTTTATCCGTGACGGTCGGAAGAAGAACGACAGCTATCTGGTTAGATGTACTGTCATCATACGCAACCAGTTTCCTTTCAAGCGCTTCTGCCTGCTCTGGTGTAAGAACATTGGCAAAATCGTTAACGAGGCGGGGAGTAACAGGTCGTTTGGGAGTAACATTTTCTATTTGCGCATATGCACAAAAAGAGAACAACAAACTTATGACCAGTGCTAATTTCTTCATTTTTTACCTGCCAAAAACAATTTCATCGGGCAGTTCATTTTTATCGGTACCTGAATGATAAGGAAAGTAAAATTTAAGCGCCTCACCTAAATCATTTATTCCCTGGCAAATGCCATCGGCTAATTTTTGATTCCGAAACTGGAACAGCATTTTAGTAACCTCGTCCTGCCAGTATTGCGCACCAACTTTTTGATGTATTCCTTCATCACCGAAAACCGCGGCCTGTTTATCTTTCACGGCAACATAAATCAGGGTGCCATTGCGAAGCTGCGTTTCGTGCATTTTCAGGCTAAAAAAAATTTCTTTCGCCCTGTCTAATGCATCCACATACTTGCATCTTGATTCCACAAAAATCCTTACCTCGCCGCTTGTTTGTTGTTCGGCTTTTTGAATAGCATCAATCAATTGTTGCCTTTCTTCTTCAGTGAAGAAATCTTTTTTCTTTTGCCAGGGAAAAATTCTCACTTTTTACCTTCTTGTTGTGTCAATTGTTGATGGCTGCTGGTTTGGGAAATTAACTTTTGGAGCATTTTGGGTTCCGGGATCGGCAGTAAAACCTTCCCGGGGATGAAATCCAGTAATGCCCGCAAGAATGTTTGTTGGAAACCTGCGCACACGGGTATTGTATTCCTGAACCGCTGCGTTGAAATCGTTACGGGAAACCGCAATACGATTTTCAGTTCCTTCCAATTGAGTTTGCAGGTTTCTGAAGGCGTCATTCGCCCTCAGGTTTGGATATTGTTCCACCGTTACTAATAGCCTGCTCAACGCACCGGAAAGTTGCGCCTGCGCCTGTTGGTACTGTTGAATTTTTTCAGGAGTAAGGTCATCTGCGTTAACCTGCACAGAAGTTGCTCTTGCTCTCGCATTGATA
>Ga0193740_1000158_pt1 | contig 19863 bp, 20 predicted proteins | sample L2s1metaG_FD_145072 | JGI IMG/M metagenome (GOLD analysis project Ga0193740, IMG submission 145072) | Soil microbial communities from a riparian zone of the East river system, Colorado, United States - L2s1 | ecosystem: Environmental > Terrestrial > Soil > Riparian zone | place: USA: East River... | reverse complement strand
TTGTTAATGCAATGGTTCATGTTCTACAGGAATGTAACTCGAAAATTAAATTAATTCCTTGTGAAGCAGGATCGGAGTGGTGGACAAAAAGCGGTGGCAGCTCTTATGTTTCTGACGAAGTATGGAAACTTCTGGAAGATTCTGACGCCTGTTTCAAGGGTCCCACAACAACTATTCCCACTCCTAATGCTCCTAGAAGTGTGGCAGTAAGCATCAGGCAAAAGTTCAATCTTTACGCTAATGTTCGTCCGATTAAGACATACAAAAAATCTCCACATCAACTGGATTTCATTTGTATCAGGGAGGCAACTGAAGGACTCTATTCCGGAATAGAATTCAAGATAGGTGATTATGCTGCGATAGCTGTAAGAAAGATAACCAGGAAAAGCTGTGAAAACGTAGTAAGACATGGATTTAAGGTAGCAACTGAAATGAAATTTAAGAAAATATATGTTATTACAAAGAGGAACATCTTAAAAGAAACTGACGGAATATTTTGGAAAGCTGTTCAAGACATTCAATCGGAATTCAATGAAATTTCTGTAGAGGAATATTATATTGATAATATGACACAACAATTGGTAAAAAATCCAGAACGGTTTAACAAGAGTATTTTGCTAAGCACTAACTTGTTCATGGACATTGTCTCTGAATGTGCATCAGGACATGTAGGATCTATTGGAAATGTCTATTCCGGAAACTACGGTGATAACTATGCAATGTTTGAGCCAGCACATGGAAGCGCACCAAAATATGCAGGTTCTGATAAAGTTAATCCAGTGGCAACTATCCTATCGGGTGCTTTAATGGCGAAATACCTTGGAGAAAATGAGATTTGCAATGCAATTTTTGCAGCGACTGAAGAAACAATAAACGAAGGAAATTGTCTTACATATGACCTCGGCGGTTCAGCATCATTAAGTAAGATGGCCAATGAAATTGCAAATAGATCAAAGACACATTTAGGGTAACACACTAACTAATTAAGTATTAAATTATTCCTTCTTTCATTCCTTCATACCTTCATACCTTCATTTACTTAATTCGATTATTTGTAGCGTTTCGTAAAATAGATCTTTTTGGGCTATTTGCTTCTTTGTGAGATTATTTTGCGATATGAATCGATCTAATTTTCCCTTATCTGATAGGCTTGATACCAGTATGAGGATTTTACCATTGTTATTCAATTTATCAATCGCGCTTGTTAGAAAATGAATTGAAACTTCAATACCTGTAGGTCCACCATCAACTGTTTTATCGGTATGATTCATGGCATTCGGAAGATAAGGCGGATTTGATACAATCAAATCAAATTTTACATTATGTAATGCCGTGGCAGCGTCACAGCAAATCAATCTATCGTTTTTTGACATCCTTAATGAATGTTTTAAAGAATTGAAATCAATATCAGTTCCTATTACAATACTAAAATTCCTTGACAATTCGCTAAAAATGGTCCCACTACTGGTGCCTATTTCCAGTGCCAAGTGACCATGATAGTGGTTAACTATATCGGATAGGAAAATGCTGTCATCGGATGGTAAATACAATATAGATGAAACACGCATGCAAATTTATAATTGTACGACTTTTCAAACTAGTTATTTTCCAAGTTGTTTACTTTCAATTAATTCATTGCAAATTTTTACCAGGGTTTCAACATCTAATTGATCGATTTTTTTATTTTGATACAGTTTAGTGTTTAACAATGATGCTGCGTTCTTGTTTCTGTAACTAAAAAGAAATTCTAGCCCTGCAATAATTTCCTTATTCATTTTGTTTCTCCTTCTCGTTAACCTTATGACTTTGGATTCTATCTTTGGGGGTGGCAAAAAAGAGTTTTTGTCTACATCAAATAGAGGATCAATATCAAAACAATATTGAGAAAAAACTGATACAACAGAATAATCTGCATTACCTGGAGACGCAGTGAGTTTTTCAAAAAACTCTTTTTGCACCATTATCACTGCCTCACCAAATTCATGTAATGATAACCATTTCATTATCTCCTTGGATCTAGCATACGGAATGTTTGATAAGAAAAAATCAAATTCAAGATGGTCCTGTTCAAAGAAATCCTGATTGAAAATCATAACATTCGTATTGTTCACAAGATAACTCTTTGCTTTAAAATACAATTCCTTGTCTATTTCATAGGTGTATACCTGTCCAGCAAGCTCTGCAATCTCCTTAGTTAGATAACCATATCCAGTACCAAATTCTAATACTACATCTTTCTTTCCAACATTGCACAACTCTATTATTTTTGTAATTGCTTTAAAGTTTATTAGAAAATGCTGACCAAGATAGGTCCTCCTGTCATCTTCCAACGAATAATGTCATCCTAGTCTCTTTAGTTATTTCCTCAACTATCCTTTTTGCTACAAGTTTATGAATATCTTTTAGTCCGATTCTTGATTGAATGTCTGAGAATGAAGTAAATTTTTTATTTTCTCTATCATTGATTATGCTCATCATGTACGTTTTTCCTATTCCTGGTATCAATTCTAACGAATGAATTCTTGGAGTTATTGGCTGAGCTGTATTAATGTATGACACAAATCGTTCCTCGTTTGCAAGCACTATCTTTTCTACAATAGTAGGTAGTTCATTCTTTGCAGATTGTGATATTGAATCATATTGCAACTTTCCAAGAACACTAATTATCTTGTTCCTTCCTTCTTTTCCAATATACACTCTTTCATCGATGTCAAAATTCCCGTTTTGAACTCCAAGCAATTCTAATAATGTCAAACGATTTTCGCCTATCGCCTGAATAATTATTCCTTCTCTTCCCCTTATTGTTAGGGATTTACCTCTAATTGAGAAATCTAGAACATACGCATATTCTTCAAACTTATGACTATGAAGATTATAATCATGACTCGTATGTCTATTATGAAAGTTATTATGACTACTAGAATCCAATTACTTGCAATTATATATTGCGGACTTTTTAAGTTTCATGTACTGCCGTTATTTTTTGTAATATGCTTTCTGAAGTTGATGTTAGTATCAATTTCTTCCAACCAAATGTGAAAGCCCTTATTTCCTCCAAAGAAGAAGGTAATATATTCACCACTTCTACTGCCTCTTCTTCAGTAAGACCACATTGACTTACTAATTCACTTACTAGTTTTTGCGCCTGTTTTCTGCTCATTTTTGAAAATTTATTTACATAATCATAGGTCCATCTCTGAATTTGATCCATCTCATCTACTTTCTTGGCTTCCAGTATTTCCTTTACATCAGGGAGTGTTATCATCTCTTTTTTTGTTATTTTTGTCAACAGGTAATACCTTCTATTTTATTGGACGGATGTGATTAAACTTTGTTTGCAAGAACTTTTGTTTATCGCCGACAAGTATCCCAACCTTTACAACTCTTCTCCCAATGTTCTTGATATATCCAACCCTTCCTTGGAATCTTCTATGTGGGGTTGTTTTGTGTTCTCGAGGGTCTATTATCACCACAACTTTATCACCGATTGAATAATTAATTAGTAAATGTGAAAGCCCTTTTGACATATTTCCCTTAGTCATAATATGTCTAGATTTTCTTCTAATACCGTGAGATTTTGGCATGCTGGATTATCATATTGCTCCTTAATTTAATATTAACTGGTAATCTTGTTTGATATTTATTTTGAGTGTTGTTGAGTTTGTGAAATCCCTCAATGTTCATGATTCTTATGAACAACTATTTTTGCGGATCTCCAATACCTTGGTCATTTAGTGAAAATAGTATCTCTCTTTCTGAATGATACGGACTATCGACCATTCTTGCGATTCTATTTTTACCAGCTTTCTTTAGGTAGAGTCGATATGTACTAGTGTGGGCCATTACGTTGCCACCCGTGGCTTTATTAGGATCACCAAAAATCGCATCTGGTGACGACTGTATCTGATTCGTTATTACAACTGCTATTTTGCACGTTTCAGCAATTCTCAAGAGGATGTGTAACAATCTGTTAATTCTTTGCTGTCTTTCTGACAAGAAGGATCTGCCAAGAAACTCTGCCCTATAGTGTGATACTATGGAATCAACAATCATGATTCTAATATTGTGTAAATTGATAATATTCGGAGATTCCTGAATGATTACCTCTTGGTGAGCGCTATTGTATGCTTTTGCAACGATAACATTTTCAAGGGTTTTATTGGGATCAAACTTCCTTGCAGATGCAATGTCTGCAATTCTTTCCGGTCTAAATGTATTTTCTGTGTCAACATAGAGCGCTTTAGATAGATTACCTTCAGCGTCATTTTGTTGAACGGTCACGCAGAGAGTATGACAAATTTGAGTCTTTCCTGTACCATATTCACCATATAGTTCAGTTATTGCCCTTGTTTCTATTCCGCCACCCAGCAACTCATCTAAATTTTTTGAACCCGTGGCAATACGATATTCTAATTTCCTCTTTTCATAAATTTGATTTGCAGTAATAAACGGCTTATCAAAAACACCAATGTCTTCTAATATTTCTCTTGCCCTGTTGCAGAGTAGCGTACATTTCTCTATTGCTATTCCGGTAGCCTCTGCAATATCCATAGGACCTCGAATAACCAGATCCTTAATGGATCTAAAACCAGCTTCCCTCAAAGAGGATTTAGTTGCCGGACCTATGTCCTTTAATGTGTCAATGTCAAATACACCATCGCTACCGTTTTCGGACAATTTGTATTTATCAGACAGTATCTAGTAACCTCGTTTGAATAAACCTTGTTGTTTAGGGGTATATTCAAAAAATGACCATGCATTATTACTTCGAAAAAATTCTTTTTGCCAATTGCAGGGTGCCTTTAATGGTATGTTCTTCAGATTCTATTGGAAATATCTCTCTTAGATGTAGCTCTTTAGTTGTATTAGGGCCAATACTTATCAAAGCATCAATGTTTTCAACGTATCCCTTAAAATTCGGAAGTATATTTTGCATTATAGAAAAGAAATAGCGAACTGCTGATGGGCTGGTAAAAATCATTGCTTGCACCTTATTGTTCTTAATTTCCTTGGAGAAATCTACCCATGTGTGATTTATTGTTTCTATTTGGGGATAATATATGTAAAATTCATCCAAAATTATTCCCATTGAATCTAATTCATCCTTTAGAAAAGAGTTTGATGCCCCACTCCTCGGTACCATAATTCGAGTACCTGGCTTGAGTGACAATTTTCTTAACAATTTCAAAATACCCAAGGTGGAATAATCACTTGGCTGCCACTTTACCGAAATATTGTTCGCCTCCAGTCTTTTTCTTGTGGACGGGCCTATTGCGATAACATCGCAATTCGTTAATTGTTCGTCCAGCAATTGAGTTAAACTATTTTCTCTCACCATTTTAAAAAAGAGATCGACAGAACTAGGACTCATGAATACATAATATTGATATTTTTTGGAGCAAATATCAGAGAATTTTCTACGAAAATGATTTGAGTCAATAGGAATTAATTTCATAGTTGGCAATGTAATTGGGGTACCTTTCTCTTCCTTCACAATTCGGGTAAACTCTGTATTGTTTATTTCCCCACGGGTTATTGCTATGGTTTTATTGAGGAAAACTTTACTCAACAAGTAAATAGAATTAGCTAGTCATAAAAGCATTAGGATTACTAACTTAGGATATTATCATTTGAGCATTTCTACTTATTTGGAAGGAACCATTCTATCTTGTTTTGAATTCCAACAACTTTTCCAATAATGATTATGGCAGGAGAATGAATTTTTTTCTGCTTAACTTTTTTTTCAATATTGCCCAAGTTACCAATTATCACTCTCTGTTTATTTGAGGTAGCATTTTCAATAACTGCAATATCTGCCTTTTTGGTTACTCCCGCTCCAATCATCTTACTCGTAATGTGTTTTAGTTGCTCAAGACCCATGAAAATCACTATGGTATCAGCTGCTTTTGCTATGGAATCCCATTTTATGGATGATTTTTTCTTCTCGATTGATTCATGACCTGTTAGTATCACGACAGAGGATGAGTAATCTCTGTGTGTTAATGGAATGCCCGCATACACTGCGGCACCATTTAGAGAAGATATCCCAGGCACTATTTCAAATTTTATATTCTTGGATGATAGAAATTCAGCTTCTTCACCGCCACGTCCAAAAATAAATGGATCACCTCCCTTCAATCTAAGAATTTTCTTACCATCATTGGCATACTTTAGCATAAGTTCATTTGTAATCATTTGATTTGTAGTTGGGTCTCCGGATTCTCTGCCAACATATACTATCTTTGAATGGGAAGAAGTCATGTTAAGAATTCCTTTGTTTACTAATCTGTCGTAAAGTATAACATCACATTCTGACAATAATTTGGCAGCTTTTATCGTTAACAAATCTCGGTCACCCGGACCTGCTCCACAAATATACACTTTACCTTTTGGTCCTACTTTTGACTGTTCCACTTTTCTAGTGCCTCTCTCCATTCATGTGCAAAATCTGCTGCTCCCTTTGCTAGTAAATCATTTGCCAGATCCATTCCAACCTGCGATGCGTTTGTTATCACATCGGATTTTTTTACATTCATTGCTTGTGAACCATCTGCAGAAAAAACAGATGCATGCATTACGATTCTATTTGTTCTTAAATTGGGTAATGCTATGGCGCCTACGGGAAATCTGCAACCTGCGTTCAAATAGTGTATCAAAGTTCGTTCAGCATCGATAGCATATCTTGTTGGTTTGTCCTCAATCTTTTGTAATATGTTGAGTGTCTTTTTGTTGTCCTTTCTACATACAATTCCAATTGCTCCTTGTCCCGGAGCAGGAACAAAATCTAAATAGTTAAACCTCTGCACAATTAAATTACTCATGTGAAGCCTTTTTAGCCCAGCTTCTGCCAGAACAAGGGCATCGAACGGTCCGTCGATGCATTTTCTTACGCGACTTTCAACATTACCCCTTATTGGAATCACTTTTACGTTTGGATTCTTCCTTTTTATTTGAACAGCTCTTCTTAAACTACTTGTACCCACATGAGAATTTGGCTCTAATATTTCTAGAGTTGATTTAGATTTTCCAATCAAGACATCGTTTGGCTTTTCTCGTTTCAATATTGATGCAATAACTAATTCATCATCAATATCAGTTGGTATATCTTTAATACTATGAACTGCAAAATCGGCCTTCTCTTCCAGTACTGCTTTATCGACTTCCTTTTCAAAGACTCCTTTTTCATTGACCGAAAAAAGTATTTTGTTCTTATTGATATCTCCGCTCGATTTTATTTTAACGATAGCGAATTTCACTGTGGGATATAGTTTCCGCAAACTGTTCGCCAATATTTCAGTTTGAATTAGCGCAAGCTTGCTTCCACGTGTAGCAACCCTGAAACTATTCAATTTCTTTCACTTTTTTTAATGCTTTTGCAAAAGATTCAACGGTCCTGTCAATATCTTCATCTTCATGTGAGTAGGAAAGAAAACAAGTCTCAAATTGCGATGGAGGGATGAATATCCCGGATTTTAGTAGTTCATGGAATAATTTCTTATAAAGCAGGGAATTTGATTTTCTAATATTAGATGCGTTCTTTATTTGTTCATCAGTAAAGAAAAGTTGGAACATAGACGAGATATTATTAATACTGGCTTCAAATTTTAGATCTTTCAAATGATCCCTTATTCCATTTGCTAATCTATCGGAAAAACGTGAAAGCTTTGGATATAAATCATTTTTTACATCTTTCAATTTTTCCAATGTTGCAATTCCTGCACTAACAGAAATTGGATTTCCCGCATAAGTACTTCCTTGAAATACTGTTCCCTTTGGTGATAACAATTCCATTATCTTCTTTTTCCCCACTAAGGCTGAAAGTGGAAACCCATTCCCAATTGATTTTGCAAGTGTCATAATGTCTGGTACCACCCCAAAATATTCTGAGGCACCGCCAGGCGAGAGTCTAAATCCAGTGACAACTTCATCAAAAATTAGAACTATGCCTTCCCTTTCACATATCCTCCTTAGTTTGCTAAGATAATCTTCCTCAGGAATTATCAAACCCATATTAGCTAAAACTGGTTCAACTATTATACAAGCGATATCGTTGTTCAGTTTAACCAGATTTTCTAGTGCGCTTATGTCGTTGTATGGCAATAGCAATGTTTGATTCATTGACTCTTCTAAATTGCCGTCAAATGAAGTGGTTGAAGCACTTGACCCTGGACTAACTAAAACATAATCATAAGCACCATGATAACATCCATCAAATTTAACAACCTTTTTTTTCTTTGTAAACGCTCTTGCCAATCTTATAGAGTGCATAGTTGATTCTGATCCAGTGTTCATTAGTCTTACCATTTCCATATTGGGAATCATTTCAATAATTAGTTCAGCTAGCCTGACCTCCTTTTCTGTGGGAACACAAAAAATATTGCCCTTGTCCAGTTGTGTTTTTACAGCACTTATAATATCAAAATATGCATGTCCTAGAATGATTGCTCCATACCCAAGGCAATAATCGATTAGAGTATCATGTTCTTCTGTAATAATTTTTGCACCTCTTCCATATGAGGCGAAGAAAGGATACGGTTCATAGAAACGAACCGGACTATTAACACCACCAGGGATTATTTCTTTTGCTCTATCAAATAGAGAAGCAGACAAACATTGATATGATAATTTTGTAACTGTTATAATTGTATCTTTAGGATCTGTTTAATATCTCTGCAATTTTCTTTGTGTGATATGATATTATGATGTCTGCTCCTGCTCTTTTTATAGAAGTTGCGAACTCCATAACTATTTCATCTTCATTGACCCACCCTTCAAGCGCTGCAGCTTTAACAATTGAATACTCCCCTGAGACACTGTAGGCACATACTGGTAATAATGTAGTTTGTCTTGTTTTGTAAATTAGATCAAGATAAGGCAAGGCCGGTTTTATCATTATGATATCAGCTCCTTCTTTAATATCCATCATTATTTCCTGCAGTGCTTCATTTGTATTGTGAAATGGCATTTGGTATGATTTCCTATCGCCAAATTCAGGGGTGGAGTGAGATGCATCTCTAAACGGGGTATATAGATTTGAAGATAATTTGGCCGAATATCCAATTATGCCTATATTGTTTAAACTCCTGTTGTCCAATGCTTTTCTGATACTCTTTACTTGACCATCCATCATTGCGGAAGGGGCCACAAAATCAGCTCCTGCTTCGGCATGACTTATCGCAATCCGGTCCAGAATTTTCAAACTTTCATCATTATCTGCAACCTTATTTCTTATGATCCCGCAGTGACCATGAGAGGTATATTGACACAGGCATACATCAGTTATTGTTACGATTTTTTCGCCGAAATTTTTCTTTAATGTTTTCACCGATTCCTGAACTATGCCATCTTTACGATATGCACTCGTTGCTCTGTCGTTTTTTAATTTTGGAATTCCAAAAACCAAAAATGTCTTTACCCCCAAATCACACAATTCTTGGACATTTTTGACTAGATTTTTTAGCGGGATCCTAAAGATTCCGGGCATCAACTCTATTTCTTTTGGTTCATTAATTCCTTCTTGAATAAAAACAGGATAGACTAGGTCCTTGACTGATAATCTAGTTTCTTGCAGTAAATCCCTTATTGCAGGTGTTCTTCTTAATCGTCTAAGTCGTACTTTTGGAAATCCATTGAATTCAAAATCCTCATTTTGGTTCATAATTAAAAATCCTTGACACTATGTTCAAAACATCTTCATTTTTTTCTGTACTTCCAATTTCCTTTCTGAAATTATTCATGGGTGTTGATAGTATGCCTTCAACTATTGCAAAAGACAATTGCTCCATGATTTCAAATTCTTTCATTCCTTTCTTAATACCAAGTATCCTAGCTGCTTTCGATAACTCCCTATTTCTCACTTCGTCCACTATCTTGAATATTGATACTACAAATGGTTCTGCCTTGATCTTTCTAATTAGTAGATCCATCGATTGCATTCCACTCTGAATCATCTTTTCTGCCAATACTATCTCTTCATGTCTACGATTCAAATTTCTATCTACTACTTCCGCAATTTGATCTATATTGACTAATTTTATTCCAGATATCGTTGCAATCTTGTCATCTACAGTTCTTGGATTAGAAAGATCAAATATCATCATTCCCTCATTTTTCTTTCTAGACTTGAAAATTCGATCATAGGTGATAAGATAGTACGGTGCTGTTGTAGAAACAAAGATGATATCCGTCTTATCAAAATTATGAAGAGCATCTTCAAATTTTACTGGGATACCACCAACAGTACTGGAAAATGACTTTGCTCTTTCATAAGTTCTACTTGCAACTTCAAAGTTGACTTGTCTCTTCTTGAGTGATTTGGCAACTAGTGTTGCTCCCTCACCAGTACCAATTAACAATACTTTCTTATTTTGAAAATCATCAAAATATTCCTCAGCCAAATTAATTGCCATCGAACCTATCGATACACTCCCTTTATTCAAACCAGTGTTAGTTCTAATTCTACTCCCAACCTTTATTGCATGTTCAAAAATTATCGGGATAAATGAATCAACGTAGCAATTCTGGCGGGAATATTCAAATGCCCTTTTAACTTGACCCAAGATTTGATCTTCTCCTAATACGAGGGATTCGAGTCCTGAAGTCAGCCTGAGAAGATGATGAATTGCGTCTTTGTCTTCATCAATTTCGGCAAATTCAAATGACAAGTCTTCGAGTCCAGTAATGCTCTTCCAAGTATCAAAAATCTTATCGACATCTATCCTTTCTAGCGCTAGAATTAGTTCTACTCTATTGCATGTTTGTAGTATGACACACTCTCGTATATCGCCACTGGTCAAAAATGCTCGATGGGCCTTTGCGATATCCTTGAACGTAAATTTTTCGAGTATGTGGATTGGAGCTTTCTTGTGAGTTACTCTCACGTTCAATAGTTTTAGCTCATCGGTAATTACTGAATTCATGTTTTACTCACATTTTCCCAATTTTTCAACATGTGTAATGCAGTCATTTTTGCTTCGTCGAGCTTATTTGATCTTAACAAATATTGGATATTTTTATCTTTTATTAATGAATATAAGAATTCCTTTCTTTCTTTCACCGTATTTAATATTCGCTTTGCTCTTTTGCGAGCATATTCCTGTAAGACGATGTTGCTAATATCTGAATCATTAATACTCTTATGCACCATCCTTTCTATTTTCATCCTTATTTTTCTAGCCATTATTGGACTTTTTCCAGATGTCGAAATTGCTACTTGTATCAGACCTTCAACATTCACCAGCGAAGCATAAGAGAAGTCACTCATCTTCGGATCATCTGCTGCATAGACAAATGCTCCCATAGATCTTCCCTTCTCTACAAGTTTTCTATTTAGGACTTTATCATCAGTTGCAGCCAAAATCAGGAAAACATTTCTGAATCCCTCTAGAATTTCAACATCCTTGATTCTGCTTTTTATTAATTTAATTCTTCCATCAGCCATCAATTTTTTGAGTTGATTATTTAGTCTGCTTGTTATTACTGTTATTTCGCATTCTTGGTCCAAAAGTCCATGTATCTTACGTAGGCCTTCGGTACCCCCGCCAATTACCACAGCCTTCTTACTGTTTACGTTAAGGTCGACTATCAATTAGGTGCACCTGATGTGAACTATGCATTTGATGTTCATGTCTTTATTTAATCATTCCATAGCGTTTTTGCTATCAAAGTATCCATATTTTTGGTTTGAACTAGTTTTTTTACCTCCATTGAATGTATCAGATAGTATATATACCATAACGTCGTTATATTTCTTTATGACCTCAGATCTGAATATGGATTATAGTAAGTATGACTTTAAGGATTCTACAGAGCTTTACGTATATTTAAGTAAAAAGGGGCTTTCAAGGGGAACAGTTGAAGAGATTAGCAAACTTAAGGGTGAACCAGACTGGATGCGAGATTTTAGATTACGCGCTTATGAAGTTTTTCTTAGCAAACCCATGCCAAACTGGGGTGGTGATCTATCACATATCGATTTTCAGAATATTTACTACTATGCAAAGGCATCTGAGAAACAAAGCAAGAGTTGGGATGATGTTCCAGAATCAGTAAGGAACACTTTTGAAAAATTAGGAATTCCTGAAGCAGAAAGAAAATTCCTTGCGGGAGTTGGTGCACAATACGAATCAGAGGTTGTATATCATAATCTCCGAGAAGATTTAGAAAAACAAGGGGTAATATTTGTAGATACTGATACTGCAGTAAAGAAATACCCTGATATTTTGAAGAAACACTTTGGTAAGGTTATTCCTCCTGAAGATAACAAATTTGCAGCATTAAACAGTGCTGTATGGTCCGGGGGATCATTCATTTATGTTCCACGAAATGTAAAGATTGATCTGCCTCTTCAAGCGTACTTCAGAATCAATGCGGAAAATATTGGCCAGTTTGAAAGAACTCTTATCATAGCTGATGAAGGCTCAGAGGTGCACTATATAGAAGGATGTACAGCTCCAGTATACGCAACTGAATCACTTCACTCTGCAGTTGTAGAGCTAATTGCAAAGAGAGGTGCAAAAATAAGATATACTACCATTCAAAATTGGAGTAAAGACGTGTACAACTTGGTCACAAAAAGAGCATACGCGTATGAGGATGCAACAGTTGAGTGGGTTGATGGCAATCTTGGAAGTAAGTTGACAATGAAATATCCAGGTGTGTATATGCTTGGTAAACGAGCACATGCCGAAGTAATTTCAATTGCTTTTGCAGGTAGTGGACAGCATCAGGATGCTGGAGCAAAAGCTGTACATCTGGCTCCCGACACAACATCTAGAATTACAAGTAAATCTGTTAGTAAAGATGCAGGACGCACCACTTATAGAGGACTATTACATGTCGCAAAAGGCGCAACTGGTGTTAAATCTAATGTTCGATGCGATGCTTTACTGCTTGACAAGAACTCTAGAACCGACACATATCCATATGTAGAAGTAAATGAAGATGATGCTACAATATCTCATGAAGCAACGGTGGGTAAGATAGGCGAGGATCAAATATTCTATCTCATGAGTAGGGGATTTTCAGAATCTGACGCATTATCATTAATCGTTGGTGGTTTTATGGAACCATTCACAAAAGAGCTACCAATGGAGTATGCAGTAGAACTAAACCGAATGATAAAGTTAGAAATGGAAGGTTCAGTAGGATAAATAGACCAGTGGGTATTGGTTACTTCAGGCAGATATGTAAAATGGTGTCTGTTTGAATGTGAAATCCCACTATAATCGATTTTCTTGGATAACCTAATCTTATTCTTATTTTTAGTTAAATTGAAATCCTTATAAGCCGCTTCTAACTGATTTCTTTCTGAATCATAGAGGTTTCATGGAGAATTCTAAATGGATTTTGGCTTCCTAATCATGCAGCTCTGGCATATGCAATATCCTGAAAATCCAATACTCCCATTTTCATTTACTTCAATGATTATAGCTGCCATTATCGCTATAGCCTTGAACATATCGTTCGCATTGCTTAGAAAGAAAACTACTGATATTGAAAAAATGAGAAAAATTATGAAAGAAGCGGTTGAATTTAGAAAACAGATGATGGCCGCTGTGAAGAAGCAAGATAAAGCCCAGATTGCAGAACTAAAGAAAAAGCAGGCATATGTTAATAAAATGAATCTGGAAATCCAGCAACAGCAAATGAAACCTATGTTTATCTATATGATACCATCATTTCTGCTGTGGATCCTAGTTTTCCCGCAGATTTTTGGGGGAGTAGTAGCACTTTCTCCGATCCACCCTGAAATTCCATTCATAACATGTAATCAAGAAAACGTAAACAATGACATAAAAAAGAATCCGGATAATACTCATAAAGGACCATGTAGAGAAGTGGGGCACATATATCTGTGGGGATGGTTTCTAATTGTTAACTTTGCATTCAGTGGCATAATTTCAAAACTTACAAGGACAAACCTTCCTAGCATTACTTAATTTTCTATTTTTCCGTATTCACATCTTTACAAATTATAATGGTTATTTTCTGAACATTATTAGAAATAGAGGCTTTTCATATCACGGTCGGTATTCTGGAAATTAACCTAGAAAGCTTGTTGATGGGATGAGCTGTGATTCTCTCATAATCCTCCATGGTATCCAGATCTTCTGCCAAGTTTACAGACTTGACTACTATGGTCCGTGCACCGGTCTTTCTTGAGGATTGGATATGGTTGCAATAACTATTATTATCGTAGGAGGTCTCATACAAGTTAAAGGGTCGTCTTATCAGTATGTTTGTTCCGTCCATTCTCATAGAAGGAACAATGATAGAACATTTGTGAAATTTTCTAGACATTGATAACAATAGTTCAATCTCATTTGGTTCTAGAAAGATCAAATCTATGGGGACTACAATATTTGTATTAACTAGGTTTTCTTTACAGTAATCATCACCGAGCTCAACAGCATAATTCACTCCCTTTTCCTTTGAAAAAATGAACTTGACGTTATAATATTTAGATATTGTTTCTACCTTCTCATCTGCCGAAATAGTTACTATTGTGTTGATACTCTTACATTTTTTCAAATTAAGGATTGTTGATTTTAGCATCAATTCAGTTAATACATTTCTTTGATTTTTAGTAAGCTCCAATCTAGTCTTGCTTAATTCAAATTGTTTAACTGGAATTAATGCAGTGATTTTCATAGCTCATGCTTATTGAAAAGATTTAGTATATAATTGGACAAATCAATTTCGTCCTGCTCATTGTCCATGATAATATTTGTCGTGTATACGTCGACCCCAATCTTCCTAATCTGATTTTCATATTCCTTGTCAGATTTAGCGATTACCAAATTCGATACAAAGTCCACATAATGAGAAGCTATTCCAATTGGAGATGATTCTAAACCTATTGCATTCATGTACTTTGAGGTCGGACCACTTAGTGGTGCATTCCCAATTAGTGGACTAACTGCGACTACTTTTTCCTTTCTTAAGGAGAGTTCCTTTCGGATTGAAGGTATTGAAGTTATTGGACCAATACTGGAAATTGGATTACCCGGAGCAATTACTATCATATCAGAATTCCTAATAACCTCAAGCGCCTTGACACTGGGAATTGCTTTTTCAATACCTTTGTAACTTATGTTTGAAATATCTAACTCTGCACGATGTTTGACCCAATATTCTTGAATATGCATATCGCCGATTGGAGTTTCTATTCTAGTTTCAAAATGATCGTCTGAAGCAGGAATAATGACAGGTGAAATCGATAGTTTTTTTCGTATCCATTCTGTAATCCAAGAAAGAGATTTTCCCTCTTTTAGAAAATTAGTTCTAACAATATGAAGAGCTAGATCCTTATCGCCGATTCTAAACCAATAATCTTGTTCAAGTATCTTCATTTGCTCCATAAAAACAAATGAATCATCTGCAACACCCCATCCTCTGCTTTTGTCTAGGAGACCGGCCAAACCATACATTATCGTATCAATGTCTGGACATATGTAGAGCCCATGAAGCCAAATATTGTCTGCAATATTTGAGATCACCGCCAACTCATCCGTTGTCTTAGATAACCCTCGTGCTAGTTTTACCGATCCTGTTCCTCCCGCTAATAGTGTAATCAATATAAAAGAAGACTAGTTGGCTTACAACTTTTTTAAATTTTCCTAAATTGACATCATGATATCTATGAATCATAGAATTTGAAAGTACTATCGTGGTTGAAATTTGTCTTTATGACAAAAAGCTGGTGTATTCGATAAAGATTATAAACAGGTTGAATCAGTCTCTACCCTGTGAATAGTTTCAGATTCATTATGGTAATTTTTTTGATAACATTCACAGTTACATCAATTATATCGAATTCTTATGCAGTTCAAATGACGACCGTATTGTCTCCTCAACAAAATCAAGCTGAGCCAGTATTTACCGCCAATCGGTTTATTACATTGCAATTTGACCAGACAAGTGAGCTAGCAAAAAAACTCGCTACCGTTGATGACAGCGTTAGGTTTAAAGCAAATGTTTCTACTCCAGGAATGGCAGAACTAATATCTGGAATAAATAAGGATATCTTTACGGAAAAGCAAAGTCCGATCTTAATTGAAAATGCTACAATTGATTATACTGGTACGATGAGGGGAAGTAGCGACAGGCTGAGTGTGTCATACAAGGTGGTCTTTACACCAAGCATAAGCGGGTTTACTCTCCCAAGCAATAATTCCGAATCGGGAGGTGCTCTAGTTGATTTAGACTGGAGAGGATTTTATACTTCTAGACCTCTTGAACTTCAAGTACCTGACATTGGTAATATGAGTATTAATTATCCATTAAGTTTACTTCAAGTTAAATTTCCTGAATTAGCACGGCAACTTAATTCAAGTGAAGCAAATGAGATATTCCAAACAGAATTGTTTAATTTTGAAGATATTGCCATTCCCATGGAGCGTTGGCATTTCTTGTTTGATCCAACGGGCAGCCAAGCTTCGACAGCTGGTTCAGGATTCCAGGAATTGGGAGGTGCTCGTGTAGTTTCAATATTTTCATTAGGTGAAAGTAGCTTTAGAGAAGGAGTTATGGAAGCAAAAGAATCTGATGCAAATGCAGTAATCGATGGTACAAATGTCAGGATCCATTCAAGTCATCCTCCACCAAGTGGTCAAATTCAAATTGCTGGCTTTGCAACCGTAACTAAAAATGGAAACTCTGAAATTGCATTTGTCACCGAGAATGCTCCTGAAGGAACTTCTACAGCAACGGGTGGATTTCCGTTACAGGTACTTTTAATTCTTTCAGGTATGATGGCAGCAGTATCAGTATTTGTCTTGTGGAAAGCAAGGAAATAACAAATTTTTTTAATGATCTTTTTATATAAAATCATATTCTAACAGCGCTGGTATAATTTTTACTTAATTAATAATCTGTTAGTTATGTTTAGTTTTTGAATATGAATCGAAAAAACCATTTATCTTGGTAGAATCTTATAGCCATTTATTTTCATCATTCAGATCATTTGCAAATTTAGTATATCTCATTTAATGTCACTTTTATGGTAACTAAATCGATATCATTCAAAAAAATGTGTTTGCTAGCTGTAACCCTCCTTTTGTTTTAAGTGGGATTCCACTGAGCGGTCAACCTGGGATCATACAGGAATGTTAACCCCTTTTTGTCCTTGCTCCACTCAGGTCGGCGGTTTCATTCCAGTATTGACATCTTCAGGCTATTTGCCATCATCATCATTTTGATCAACTGGATTTCCTTTCTGTTCCGTAGCCAGGCGTCTCCGCCTAATTATCGCTAATTTGAGTGCCTGTTATGAGGGAGGAGTTTCCTCTCTTTCGAGTGACCCACACGCTAGCTAACACAATAAAATTAAGGCGGATGACTAAAATAATCTTTGTTATTTTAAAACGTTTAATGTGTGCACATTTTCTAATTGTTTCCTGCTCACTAAATCGGTTAGTCCGAGTAAATAAGGCTTTGCACCAGCTGAGGGTGTTACCTGTGTGATATAATTAGAGTCGGTATTGATTGATTTTTTATGCTCCAAATTGCTTTTCAAGCATGTCTCTCTTCTTACTTATTTGGAATAGCGAATCAGTTCTCTCGTATGCCTCGTTCTTTGGTCTACCAAACATCATCGATTGAAACAGAAGGTGATTTTCAGGGATTACAATACCTGTTTGATCGTCGGAGTAAAGAATTTTTAGAGTATCATCACTTTTCCTCATTGTCTCCTCGTGAATGTGGACCATATTGGTATCATCATGTTCAAAACCAAACTCACGTGCTTTAAGGCGAATATCTGCAGTACCTTTTGCTTTAGTGAGAACAGCTACTCCGAATTCGTCATGATAAATGTCAGACAGCGAATCAAAATAAGGTACTTTATCTTTGAATCTAATTGTCATTTGATGAAGATGCATCATTCTTGAGGGAACCTTATATGCTTCGACATATAGTTTTACTGATGGAAGAAACGATTTAACGTCATCTTGATGATGTGGATTTTTATCCCACTCTATAGAATCTTTAACTTCTTTTGTATCCTCTAAATCTGCCCATCTTCTTATTAATGTAACATCGTATCGCAGTATTTTATCTGCAAACTTTTCGATCATAGGTTGCATTATTCTACCCATCCCTGAAACATTGCAGCTACCTTGTATAACATATTTTTGATTAACAACCTTGTCATAATTGATCCTCGAATTGTGAATGATGTCTGCAACTTTTTTTTCACCTGTTCTATCTTCGCCTCCTTGAAAAATAGCAGGCTTATTCATGGGTATATAGAGATTCACTTTATTGCTAAAACCAAATCCATCCTTGGCAGCATCGATTACAAGGTCAGACCCTTTGATTGCTTCAGAGATTGTACCAGAAATATCATATCCTTTTTGTCTAAACTCTGGCATTTTTTCTTCAGGAACATAGACAGGAAATTTCTTTGCAATGGCTTCATCTAATTTTTCATCAATTGAATATTTGCCTATCCCAACAAATTGAATCTCTTTATCATGAGAAAATGCAGATGCTACTCTTCTACCAATATTTCCATATCCATTTATGAATACTCGTACCATTTCTCAATGTTTTTACTGGAAATAAAGGATTATTTAATGTATTATTAATGATTTTTACAACTCATTTCCAGAGAAAAAATTATGTGATTCAAGAACTTGTAGAGGGAAATTTATTTATAGTTAATTTATAAACATTAAATATCAATAGTTGCTAAAAAATAACATTACGAGATGAAATCATACATCACGGTGTCTTGATATGAAAAAGATTTTGATAATTGATAACTATGATTCATTTGTTTACAATATTGCTCAACTATTCGGTAAGCTTTCAACAAAGCCTGTAGTTTTTCGCAATAACAAAATAACTATCAAAGATATAAAAAAAATGCAGCCTGATGGAATAGTGCTATCGCCTGGTCCAGGGCATCCGGCAGATAAAAAATCTTTTGGGATATGTGGAGATATTATTGAAACTATTGGACCAAAAATTCCAGTATTAGGTGTATGCCTTGGCCATCAAGGTATAGTTCATGTGTATGGTGGCAAAGTTATCAACGCACATGTTGTAAGACACGGAAAAACGAGCAAAATTAAATATTCGGACAATGAACTATTTGAAAAACTGGCAAATCCATTTGTTGCAACAAGGTATCATTCGCTGGTAGCATCAAGAGAAAATTTTCCTTCTTGCTTAGAAGTAACGGCAATCTCACTTGATGATTCGGAGATTATGGGTTTGAAACACAAGAAATACCCTATTTACGGTGTCCAATTTCACCCCGAATCTGTGCTAACAAGAAATGGTTATCATATTTTGGAAAATTTCATAGATATCCTGAAAAAATAATGTCGACTGAATATCTGCAAAAACAAACGAGAAAAATATTATCAAAGGAAGATATTGATGAGATTGATTTTAGAAATGCAATAAATCTTATCTTTTTGGACGAAATTCCAGACTCTACTATAGCTTCGTTTCTTACAGCGTTAACATCTAGGGGTGTTAGCTCCGATGAATTAAGAATAATAAGAGATATCATGCTTGGGCATTGTTTTCAAATTACTCCAAAAGTTAACGGTGAACTTATTGATAATTGCGGTACGGGGGGTGATATGGCTAATTCTTTTAATATCAGTACTGCTGCATCCCTCGTTGCGTCGGCTTCCGGAATAAATGTTGCAAAACATGGGAACAGATCTGCAAGTGGAATGTTTGGAAGTGCAGATTTTTTTGAATACATAGGATTTGATTTGAATATGCCAGAAAATAGAGCTGTTGAGTCACTTGAAAGACTTGGTTATGCGTTCTTATTTGCACCTAAATTTCATCCTAAATTAAAAAGGATTTCTGGTATCAGAAAGCGGCTTGGTTTTAGGA